>Ga0129317_1001073_pt1 | contig 22508 bp, 16 predicted proteins | sample Cm1ome_FD_94430 | JGI IMG/M metagenome (GOLD analysis project Ga0129317, IMG submission 94430) | Eastern black-and-white colobus group fecal microbial communities from Wisconsin, USA - Cm1105 metagenome | ecosystem: Host-associated > Mammals > Digestive system > Large intestine > Fecal | place... | reverse complement strand
CTTGCAGAGTACAGCGCATAATGCTTCATCTTGTTTTCAACAGTGATAGGAGACTCCTCTTCCTCCCACTCACAGATAAATCCGCAGTAGTCTACAGAGTACAATCCAAAGCCGTGTTCATCGTTGTATGTATTGTTCCAAGTGCCTACAGTTCCCATGCCGCTGTACATGTGAACATAGTTTTCATCGGTGTTGTTGGGCTCGCCTATATCCCAGTTGGTGTAATCGAACTCCTCTCCTGTGACCCAGTTCCAGTCATTGGAGCTGGTGTCTCTGGAAAGACCGATAAAATAAGTCATCATTGTGCCCTGTGAAAGAAGCTCGCTGATGATGTAATTCTGTTCCTCAGCAGAGGTTATGGTGACAAGATGTCCGCCAAGGCTTTCGCAGTATGCCTCCGCTTCAGTCCAGCTCTTTGATATGTCAATGAGCTGATATCTGTGTCCGTTCAGGCTAAACTCTTCCTGTACTATTGTTTCATTATCATCATCCGCAAAAGTGTCTAAAGGGAGCACATTGCAGAAGTTGGCAAGGATCGCAAGGCTCAGAGAAACGCTAAGTATCCTCCTGCCTGCTTTTCTTTTTGAATTCATTTTTCCACTCCTTGTAAAGAAAATGCTGTGATCGTTATAACATAGATGCCGAAAAAAACGCGGGATACCGAACTGATTCGGAGATTTATACCGTAAAACAGCAGGCACACTCCGCACTTTCAGCTTTAATAATGTCACTTACTCCAATTGAAAAAGGCATGGTAAAGCTCATATATAACACATAATTAATATTCAATTGAAGTTTTTTGATACATCGATTTTATACTGTATTTATTAAGATAGTATACTGATCCTTCCTTTCATAATTATGGTTTGGTTTTCTGTAAATTGTATCCCACTCCTTTAAGATAAAATAAAAAACAATACCTTGAAAACGAAAGAGCGAAATGAGCAGCAAAGATAATAGTGAGAAAAAGGTGATGATATTACTGTGAATGAATAGTGGTATTGTTTATATCCTGCAAATGCAGCGGGTATATTATAACATATCGTATAGTCACAAATCAACGCATTAGCGTGAAATGACATTTTTTTGCGTGAAGTGTATATAATTAAATGTTCGTCCGATATATACGTAAATATTTTGCCATAAGCACATGAGCGACAGCCTGTCAGTTTTCTGAGATGATACTTTCTGTATTGCCTGCTTAATAAAAACCAGATACTACAAAGCATCTGCCTTTATTTATCCAAAATAGTGGAGTCTTTATTTATTAGTACTAACGATCAATTGAATATTATATGATGAGCAATCGTTTTTCCTTGATTGCTCATTTTTTGATTATCTAAAACTATAATACACCTACCGGTACCAATATGTGCCCTGTTGCACATATCTAACTTTTGTGCTCTTATTATTTCGATGAAGGCTTCTACAAGATTATCCCGCAAACACAGAGGCAAATCCATAGCTGTTGGTAAATGGATCTTTGTATGAGCGCAATCCTTTTGGAAAGCCTCTTTTTTATAAATCTGTCATCACTTCTTATCTCTTGTTTTATTCGATAAGGTCTTTTTGTCCCTATAAGGACAAAATAAGAACACTTTTCTATTCAGTTAAAATAAATAAGCGTTCCCTCAAAAAGAAGAAACGCCTATTTATAACCATATTTACTTGGTGGAGCATAGGGGACTTGAACCCCTGACCCCCACACTGCCAGAATAGAATGATTTAATTTCATTATGTTGCTCACAGTTCACAAGTCCCGATATTTAGCCATTTTCAAATAGTAGTCGTTCCATGGTTTGTTTCAAATACATATCAAATTTTAATGCAATAACGAAAATATAACGGAAACGTTTTACTCAAACAAAACACCTAAATTCGCATATTCTTTCAATACTATAGCACATATCAAAAACTATTTCAAGACATTAATCTTAACCGCCCGTGAAGGGCGATCATCATATTAGGGCATTTTCTTAATTCTTTTTCATATATTCTACCATTGACAGGATATCTTCTTTTGTAGTTGATACATACGCATAGTACGCAAGTATATTGGATGCATCAACTGCGTTTATTTTTCCATCATGATCAACATCCGTAGCAAGCTTCTGCTCCTCAGTATATCCACCTTCCTGATTTGTAGATATGCGGGCATAATATGCAAGAACACTTGAAGCGTCGATCGCATTGATATTTCCGTCATTATTCACATCTCCAAGTGTATAGGTTACAGGTTTTACTGGAGCTGTTGTCGTTGTTGTGGACAGAGTTGTATCAGTGTTCGTATTCATAACAGTTGATGTCGTAGTCGTAGTTGTAGTTGATGTCGAAGTAGTGGTCGTGGTTGATGTAGTAGTCGTTGTTACAGTAGTATTAGGTTTTGGCGCTTTCGGATTTTTAGTAAAATATCCTGGTTTACCATTTCTGTCTACGCAGGCATATTCTGAATAGTATATTCTGTCATTATATTTGGTTCCATTGCCACCTACAATACTTTTTGAATCGATGAACATATATATGTCATCCTCGTTGTATTCAAAATCATTATTTGCATAGATAGTCGTTAATACGGGACAGGATCTGAACATACTGAACGCAGTGCAGTCTGCTGATTTCACGAAATTTGAGATATCTACTGTCTTTAATGATTTACATTCTCTGCACATATCCTGCATAAGCTTAACTTTTGATGTATCGAAGCGTGAAAGGTCAAGAGTTGTCAGTGATGAACACTGATAAAACATTGCTGTCATTGTCTTAACATTTGATGTGATAAAATTTGAAAGGTCAACAGAAGTCAAAGAGATGCAGCTATTAAACATATTTCCCAGGGATGTGACTTTTGAAGTGTCAAAACTTGAAACATTCACTGATCTCAACGCTGTACAGCCAAGAAACATTTCAGACATATCTGTTACATTTGAAGTATTAAAGCCCGAAAGATCAATAGTAGTAAGAGAAGAGCAATTTCTGAACATTGCGTTCATTTGTTTTGCATTGTCAGTATTGAAGTTTGAAAGATCGAGTTCCTTCAATGATTTACAGCCAATGAACATTCTGCCAAAGTCCTCAACTCGTGAAGTATCAAAGCCTGAAAGATCAATATCTGTCAGTGCAGGACAATTTGCGAACATTTGTCCCATATCTTCTATATTTGACGTATCGCAGCCTGTCATGTCAATTTTTTTCAGAGCATCGCAGCCGTAAAACATACCTCCTGCAGAACGAACATTTGAAGTATCGATACCTGATAAGTCAATATCAACCAATGAACTGCAGCTGCCGAACATTCCTCCTATATCCGTTACATTAGACGTATCAAAGTTTTTAATATCAATTGATCTGAGAGCCGAACAGGATGAAAACATTCCGTCCATATTTGTAGTTTTTGAGGTGTTGAATTTTGATACATCAATAGATGTTAAAGTTTTACACCCGGCGAACATATTATTCATTTTAATAACATTTGATGTATCTAATCCTGTTACATCAAGAGATTCCAGAGCAGAGCACCATGCAAATGTTTTATACATACTGGTGACGTTTGATGTATTAAAGTTGGAAATATCGAGCTTTTTCAGAGATGTGCAGTTAAAAAACATAGAGTCCATATTAGTAACCTGGCTGCTGTCAGCATTTTTCAGGTTTATTTCAGTTGCTTTGAATTCACTGAATAATCCGCTGCAGTATGCAGGGAGAATTGTTCCATCTTTTGCTATTACGGTCTTGACTTGTTCGTTTCCTTTGTATTTCTGCACTTCATTAAGTTTAACATTACCTGATAAATAAAGAGTACCGGTTACCGCATCAAAAGAAACTGTTGCTTCAGATTGATTGTCTTCTGCAACAACATTAAATGGTTTGATAGAATGATTTAATGCCGGTATAGCACTGCATGGCAGAGTAACAGCTATGAGATATGAAATTATCTTTTTAAAATCCATAATATATTTTCTCCTATTCGATATCTAAGAATTTCTCTATAACATTATCCATAATTCTGTCAACCATTACATATGATTCACCGGATTCTGTATCAACTATCATTATATCAAGTAATCCGGCAGCAGCTTTTACTTTACTCTTATTATATTTGGACGTGTTATACTTGACACTTACGTTTTTTGATAGCATATGTATGCGGTTGACGCTTACTTTTCTCAATAACAAAGTGCTCTCCGTAATATATACAGAGAGTACTTATCAGTGTTATGAAATCAGTGCATTCTTAAATAATCTCTTTCAAAGCGGCGTGCTTGATCGGATCTTTATCAGCAGTATGTCACGCGGCCAAATATATCAACCAGCTTATATCCGTAAACCTGTCTGCAAACGGAGCATTTTCTGTCATATCTTATCCAAAACAAGGAACAGCCGGTAAACTCATAAACCATATGTTCCCCGCAATGATGGGGCGAATAGCCCGGATTCTGGTTAATCGTTGCTGCAGAAGCAATCAAAGTGGTGGTTTTGTCTTTTGCTGAACCCAATGCAAAAACGTTTCCTGTGATGACAAGTGTGAGTGCCATTGTAATGGCAGAAAGCTTTTTAACGAACTTTTTCATAAATCCACCTCTAATACTTTTTTTGTTAGCCTATTCAACATCATTTTATGTTGAATTGTTCTTATTATATCATTTGATTCACGATATGTCAATATATTTATATATCATTTGTTGACAAACGGCAATCGCACAATCAGGCAGGACGGAGATCAGTGCGCTGTGCACGGTTTCTGTGCTGCTTTCAAATAATCAGATGCAGCGTAACCAACCTCTGAACGGCAGCGGATGACGATTCGGAGATATGCCCTGGGAAATCCGTTCTGAAACGGCAGTTTCTGACACAGTAACCCCAATGTTAACATCAAGGATCGCTGGGCAGAGTTCGGCGATCCTTCTTGTATTAAAACCGTATTATATTTGTCGCTTACGTTTTTCGGGGCATAATGCCCCGATTCGCTTCTTTTTATTTATAAAAAAACTGACTGATGTCAGCTGTTTTAAAGCCTTCATCAGTCAGTTAGCAGGTTATTTCTTTTTCATATATTCTTCCATTGACATTGGAGTTTCTTTTGTAGTCGATACATATGCATAGTACGCAAGAATATTTGATGCATCTACAGCATTTATCGATCCGTCATGAGTTACATCAGCTGCAAGTATCTGCTCCTCGGTATATCCGCCTTCCTGATTAGTGGATATGCGGGCATAATATGCAAGAACATTTGAAGCGTCGACCGCATTGATCTTTCCGTCATTATTCACATCTCCGAGAGTATAATCTGGTTGAGTTACTGGCGATGTAGTTGTTGAAGTAGTTTCATTTATGTCTGTAACAGTTGTGGTGGTTTTGTCATTGGAAGTAGTCGTTGTAGTGGTAGTCGTTGATGTTGTCGCTGGCTTGTTTGTAGTTGTGGTGGTGGTAGTTAAAGTAGTTGACGTTATCGCTGGCTTGTTTGTAGTTGTGGTGGTAGTAGTTGAAGTAGTTGACGTTGTCGTTGGTTTGTTTGTAGTTGTGGTGGTAGTAGTTGAAGTCGTTGACGTTGTCGTTGGCTTGTTTGTAGTGGTCGTTGTTGTAGTTGAAGTTGTCGATGTTGTAGTCGGTTTGTTTGTAGTTGTTGTGGTAGTAGTTGACGTTGTCGTTGGCTTATTTGTCGTGGTCGTTGTTGTATTTGAAGTGGTCGATGTTGTAGTCGGTTTGTTTGTAGTGGTAGTTGTGGTAGTAGAAGTGGTTGACGTTGTCGCTGGCTTGTTTGTAGTGGTAGTTGTCGTAGTTGAAGTAGTTGACGTTGTCGCTGGTTTGTTTGTAGTGGTAGTTGTTGTAGTTGAAGTGGTCGATGTTGTGGTAGTCTTGTTTGTAGTGGTGGTTGTAGTTGTGGTCGTTGAAGTCGTTGATGTTGTAGTCGCAATATGCTCCGCTAGTGTGATCTTACCTGACTTGACAGTCGCCGGTACAGATGCCTCTTCAAAGTTTTCTACCTGAAGGTTGCCAAGCATGATCTCATATACTCCTGCTGCAGCACTTTCATTCACCGTAAATACCAGTGTGAACATGTCGCCGGTCTCAGCATAATTCTTCGCTGCGGTAAAATTACCGAATGCAATACGATACCAGCCGCTGTTATTGATCGCCGCAGAACCGGCATTTGGTACTTTGTCGGCATACACGATCTTCGAGAGCGTCAGTACTTCGGGATCCCAGGTCAGATCAGCAAAGCCAACGATATACCCCGGATTCTGAACCGCCTTGACAGGTACGCTGACTTCAGTATCCTCGCCGAGTGCTGCTTCTGCGCTGCCGATTTCCATAGTCAGTGCTGCAGGATTTACCGCGTCGCCGGTGAGTGAGACAACACCTGCTGTCTGAGTAACATCGATACGCTTGATGTCCTTATCGATAACATCTGCCTGATCGAGGAAGATCATATAATCACCTGCGCCTGCGCTTGCAGCGACTTCAAAAGTCAGCGTGAAGAAAGTACCGGTGCCGATGAAATTCTCCGTCGCGTAGTCATCGCCGAAGGACAGGCAATAACTGCCGTCGCTGACGATCTCCGCAGAGCCGTTGTCGGGAGCGCGTTCAGCACTGAACTCCACATTTGTGAGCGTCAGCGCATCACTGTCCCAGTTTACATTGATGACACCCGAGCCGTAGCCGGGATTTGTTTTAGCGGTGACAGGCACCTTGACCGTTTCACCGGCTTTAGCTTCGGCGGTGGCACGCCCGATCTCAAAATCGAGCGCCGCTGCCGCGTGGACCCGCTGCGGCAGGCAGCAGAACACAAGTGCTGCTGCCGTGAAAAGGGCTGTAATTCTTTGTATTCTCATAGTTCGCCTCACTTATAAATGACTTTAATACCCGATGAAGCAAGTGCGGTATTCAGCGCGTCGGTCAGACTGATAGCCTGCGCTTTTGTGAGCCCTTCCTTGATGACTGACGGAGCGGAATTGAGCATCGTCCTCGCTTCTGCGAGAGAGGGCACGGGTTCGCCGCAATCCTCCAATGCCGTCCTCAGCGCCTTGACGGAATCAAGCTCATGCTCGGTGTCATAGCTTTCGAGGATCACCGTCCATGTCTTTGCTTTCTCAGCGCCGTCTAATGACACATCTACCTCAAGGCCGAGTTTTTTCAGCTTTTCGGCGGCGAGGAGTGCGCTGTATGAATCCATGCCGGTTCTGAGCTTATAGGGCAGCGCTTTTTTGGCGTCTTCAAGGGAGAAATCGTCCAGATCGAGGATCTGTGCGATCGGGTCCGCACCATCGGAAACGCTGGCTTTGTAGGTACCCATGCCGTTCAGCGTGACCGTACAGCCGATGTCGAGCGGCGTACTGCGGTAATACTCCTTTGTGCCGTCCGCATATTCGCGTACGCAGTAAATATGACCTCCGGTTCTTGAGAATAGCCTATCAAACAAGCCGTCCCAATTATAACAGCGCGTCCATTCGCAGACATCACCGCCTTCGAGTTTGATAGGCAGCATTGCATGAATCTCTTCTGCGGAGAGATCCTTGAATAAACCACGATTTTTGTTGTAGGTCACAATGTTGTTCGGGTCGCCGTTCTCAGCCTGTTCGAGGTCTATATCGTCAATAATGACCATGAAGCTTTCGGGGTTTTTAACGGTGACGGGGTGGTCTCCGTAGGCGTAGAGATAGCGCACCTTTTCGGTATACCACGGCTCATATAATGGCTCACAGAATTCACCCCACCAATAGGGACGAGCGCTATAATACAGATATGGGGTGCTTTGCCCACCTTCTTTCGCACCTCGGTATGCAAAACCACCCTCTGATCCAAACCAATGACGCTTATCGTGCGGCAACTGACAGGAGGGCTCGTGCATATTGTACAGATAGAGATTCAGGGACACAGCGGGCAGATAAGTTCCGTCCTTTCGACATATTTCATAGGGGTCGCTGCCGGCGTAATCGCGCGGATACATACTGCTGTCGAGTCCGGTGCCGTCCGCATCTTCCAGCTCCTTCCAACGGTATCCGGGGTATTGTTGATAGGCACGTGTATTGACGTATTCTTCAACAGACGGAGCAGTATAGGGCAAGATCGTCTTGACTTCAGCAAATCCGGACGGTTTGCCCTTCGCATCAAGCTTCAGATAGCCGCACTCCCACATGGCATCTCTGTCACCGACGATCTCCCCCGTATAATTTGCATCGACGACCGGAGCAGTCGGAACATCTGCGAGCGGATTCAGAGGAAGTTCGGCACCGCTGACCGGTTCTTCCGGCAGCTCCTTGAAAGTCGGCGCTTTACAGCCCCAGAGAGCCAGCTCCTGCGCACCATCGCGGTACCAGTAATACGCATATTTTGTGATACCGCCCACTTTACCTCTATACAAATATCCGCCAGACGGTCCGTTGCCGCCAACTGTTAATCTCGATTCTGACATAAACATTTCATGGCTGAAATCCCAAGGGTTGCCAAAGACAGCAGTTTTTGAATTTCCGTTCCGGTCGGTGACGATACAGCGCACATAACCGTAGCAGTGGACAATATCCTCATTCTCCTTCATCGGGAAGCGGAGATGCTCCGTACCGAGACCGAGAGCGCCGGATTTCTCCGAAATCGACACAAAGCCCTTGCCGGCAAGTGCCTGATCGAAGGTCGGAGAAAGCTGCCAGTCAAAGAACAGCGGTCCTTCACCGGTTGCATCCACATAGAGGTCAAGGTAGTCGCCGTAAAGTCCGCTTGCAGCATAGGGCGCGCAGACAGGCGTATTGTAATCATAATACGAAATCATATAGACATCACCCGGAATCTGAACGCCAGCTTCAAGTTCTTCCTGTGTATAACGAACAAAGTTTATCGGGGCTATGTGGCCATGATCGGCCCAGTCTGTATAGTAACCGACAGGATATCGCATATGTTCCACTTTATGGTGCGTAAAGTCGATCGTCAGTCCGTAGTTTGCGTCCTCGTCCGGGTCAAGGTAAATATTGCTGACCGTCAGCTCGCCCTTGCCGTACCAGCGCACCACATTGGAGGTCAGCTCATAGCCGTCAAAATCGGTAATGACACAGCGGTACTTTCCGACGCTCGTTGCGCCGTAGCCCGCACCGTAGCTCTCGCGCTGAACGCGCCATTCGCCAAGCACTTCTTTCTCCCAGTGATAAGTGAGATTTGTACCGCCCGCTACCTCCACATGGAAGGTGTCGGCGCCGTCGACCGGCTGCGTCTTGATGATCGGGTGGATCGAGCATTTTGCCGTCTGTGAGTTGATGACAGCACCGTCATCATCGGTGATAATACAGCGGTAGTTGCCGCCCTTTTCGGGGACATATTCCGCCTTTGTCGCCCCTGATATGTCCTCACCGTTGTACGACCACTGGTAGGTGTAGGGAGCTGTGCCGCCTGCCACCTTGACGGAAAGCTTTGCGTCCTCGCCGTAGTCGATCGAAAACGGCTCCGGTTGTGCGTCAATGCGCAGAGGGCCCTCCTCGGCAAGGGATATGGGCTTGATATACTTGTCGTAGCCGTCCCAGCCTACGAGATAGCGCAAGAGGATCGTGACGTCCTCTTTTTTGATCTCGCCGTCCTGATTGAGGTCGGCAGCGTCCTTGTCGATCGTGATACCGTCCCATTTAGCTACATAGCGAGAGAGCGCCACACCGTCCGATATATTCACGGTACCGTCGGCGTTGACGTCTCCCAGCGTCTTGACCTTTGCTGCTGATGCCGGCATTGAGAATTGCAGCATCGCAGGAAGCATCAACACGGCTGAGAGAATTGCAGATAGTCGTTTGTGTTTCATATACAGCACCTCCTGAATTTTATGTAAATATTTTGATCTTAATCTTTTTCTTGATCGTATATTTCACCATTTTAATTATACCAGTTAAGCGCTATTTTGTCAATGATGATGGTTAGAATCCGTCATCTTGTTAAGGATGAATACTAAATGCTACACTTGACTTTGGGCGATAGTGCAGTTATAATATGGATAGTAAGCAGGTTAATATGATAAACACGGGATTTATCAGCTATCTGCTAAAGAAAGGATGCGGTAGTGACTATGATCGAGATTTCCTATCTACAGATGTTTATTTTTATAACTCTCATTTGGATACTTGTGCGATTCATAATTGCGATAAGATTCAAGAAGTTTTCGGTAAAACGCGAACTTCAGATGCTTCTTGTATACATATGCCTTGTAGTTATTGCAAGATTTGTATACTTCCCGTTACATTTTGTTGACGGGAAAATAGGTACTCTAACGATTGGATTTTCAAAGACACTGTCTGACATGATAAGTTTGATCCCGTTCTTTTTTCTCTTTGACAGATATGATGGATGGCTTATCAATATTATCGGGAACATAGCAATGTTTATACCGGTAGGAATAGTATGGCCTATCTGTTTTCGCAAGCTTGATAATATCAAAAAAACTGTGTTTGCCGGTATTTGTTTTATTATCTTTATTGAGCTTTCCCAGTTGTTATGTACAGAAAGGCATACAGATATTGATGACGTGATACTAAATACAAGCGGTGTTTTGATCGGAGCGTGTATTTTATTTGCTATACGAAAAAGTCGTAATGATGTGTCTTAGTGTAAAATATCTGAATGCCGCCCTGAAGGGCGGCATTCTGTTTATCTTACGTTGCAATGAATTCAGTTGGCGATTTATAATACTCCACAGCCTTCTCGAATACCATATTAGTCAGTGCGTATCCATCCCTTTACGTCTTCCTTTTTTTCTTTTTGTGATGAACGCGGTCAGCAGTTCGTCGCGTATATGTGCAGTTCGTCGCGTATATGTGCATTTCGTCCTGAAAAAACGACCTTCTGTCGAAAAGTGTTGATTTCAGATTTTCAATGTGCTAATATAAAGTTGCACTGAAAAAGTACAACGTCGACGTTACAAACGAGCAAACAAACTATCAATAAAACTGAAAAAAAAACATGGAGGGAATCACTATGAAAAAAATTACAAAAGCTATCGCAGCTTTATCAGCTGCCGCAATGATACCGTTATCTTCAGGCATGACCGCATTTGCTTATAAAGTCGATGAAACAAATTACAGCGACTACTATAAGAATGACAATACCTATCATTTCGATTATGACACCAGAAAAGATCCATCAAACGATTTATCAAACGGTTCATCGGGATATGCGTGGAATACTGAATATTATCAGAAGAATATGCCTGTACTTACAAAGGATTTCTTTGACACACAAACGACTATCCCGCTGTCTCTGCCGAATGTGGACGGTTATGCCAACACCGGTGTCAACCATGTTCTCGGTCTTCTTTCAAAGAGTGCAGCAATATCCCCTGCAATAGCAGATACAAAGAAATATGTGGATAAGTTATATTTCAAAAATGCTAAGTGCGGAATAATGCTTGAGTATCAAAACTACTCATGGGATGATATTTTTGTGGAAGATGAAGAAACTGATCCTTACCTTTCATGGGATGATATTATTGAGGAAGATGAAAATGAAAAAGATGGATTTGATCCTTTATATGACTATTGTCTCAAAATGATCGATGAGCAATCTATAAAAGACGATGTGCTTAAAAATTTCTCTATGGGTACCTATAAGCTTGACAGCACAAAGATGTACATCACAGGCGATATATATCTGAAGAATTACTACATAGCAGGTATGTACCTCAGTAGTAACGACGGCTCAGCATCCTTTGATACTCCTGTCCTTGAAAGAAATCCCGATGGCGTCGGTTTCCGTACAAGGATAAGATTCCGTGCTGAAAATCCTTACTATGACAGGTATGTTTCATTCGGATACGCGCCGGGAAAGAGAAGCTTCAACATTTTAAACAATGTAAATATCAACTACGTCTGCGGCGGGATCAAAACACTGGAGACTAAAATGTTTGCAAGAAGCGTGACTTTGGATCTGGACAAGACTGTTGATCACAGAAACTTCTACACCTGCATTATCACCGGCTCTTCTCCATATCATATAACCCTTCTGGAGGGAAATACAAAGAAGGATTTCCTGAATAATAAATTCTTTGCTGCTAAGTTAGACGGAAATGTACTCAACATCTGCCTCGGAAAGAAAAACACAGGTATTTCTGCACCGGGCTGGACTTCCAGCAGCAAAAACCAGCAGCTTGATGCAATGCTGAAGTGCGGTTATGGATATACACTGAAAAGAAGTACATGGGTATCAGATCAGCTTGATCAGGTTGTAAAGGTACGCTTCTACCGTGATGCCAATACATCATCTATGGGTACATTATTAGCTGAGTACAGTCCCGATCAGGTAAAAGAGCTGCTCAAATCGGGAAAGTATTGATTCTCTGAGCTTTGAGAGCGTGTTTTCATATTGATTTATAATCGTCATAGCCCCCGCATTTGCGTAAAGTCATTAAGCTAAGAAAAAGTAAAATAGTCACAGGAATCAGAAACGAACCTGTGACTATTTTATGTATATAATGCAAATATCCAAAAAAGTATTGACAAAAAGCCGAAAATCTGCGACTACGCCAATTTGATTTATCATCGTTAACATCGATTAAGGGCGGTCATCATATTAGGGCATTTTCTTAATTCTTTTTCATATATTCTACCATTGACATAGGAGTTTCTTTTGTAGTCGATACATATGCGTAGTACGCAAGAATACTCGATGCGTCAACGGCATTTATTTTTCCATCATGATCAACATCGGCAGCAAGCTTCTGCTCCTCGGTATATCCGCCATCCTGATTTGTTGAGATCATAGCATAATATGCAAGAACTGATGAAGCGTCAACCGCATTAATACACTCATCAGAGTTAACGTCTCCAAGCTGAGCTAATGTTTTGAATGTATAGTTATACTTCTGAGCATATTTCTCAGCCGTAGAACCTTTATATCCCTTAATTACTCCACTGAACTTATCGTTTTCATTGGTAAAGGTATTGGCTCTGTCATATATTTTAGCGTCAGGATTTAGGATAAACACCTCAGAAAGAGCAGTACACTTGATAAACGCCTGCATACCGATGTTCTCCACGGAGCTTGGTATAGTTACAGATTTCAATTGCTCACACCCATTGAATGCATTATGACCTATCTCGGTCACGGTTTCGGGAATGGTCAGCGAGGTTATCTCTGAACAGCCCCATGCTGCCTGATCGCATATTTTATTCACGGTCGATGGGATAACAACGTCTCCCGAAAGCTTATAGAACACATTAATGAGCAAACCGTTTATTATTACGAACGGAGTATCAATGCTTCTCTGAGCTTCAAACCATGGCGTCCCAGAAAACGCTAGCGCACTTATATTCGTCACGGATGCGGGTATAGTAACATTGCTAAGCTTTTTACAGCTCGAAAAAGCACTCGTACCAATATTGGTTACTCCGTTCGGAATGACTACTGATTCAAGAGATTTGCAGCTTGAAAACGAATATGCGCTAATAGTCTTCAGCGTATCCGAAAGCGATAATGAGGTAAGGTTATTGCAGTTATCAAACATACCCATACCTATACTTGTAACTCCAGTACCGATAATAACATTCTTTATCTCGTCACTGTATTCCTTCCATGGGCACGGATTTGAATCTAAATCTTCATTCATATCTCCTGTACCGCTTACGGTCAGAGTACCGCTGCTGTCAAGCTTCCATGTTAAATTCTTTCCGCAAGTTCCGCTGTTAACTTCTGATGCTGCCTCTGCTGATAAGACAGTAGGTGTACCAACCGGACTAATGGCTATTCCCAACGGTATTACAGCACACATCAACGCTACTACTATTCTTTTACAATTCATAATATACCCCCTATTCTACATCCAAGAATTTCTTTATAACTGTCATTATCTCTTCCAGACGCTTACCGCCGATACCTTTGATTTTGCTCAATTCAGTTTCCAATGCTGGAAGATCGATTGTTTTGCCCTGTTCTCCGAGCAGCTCATCTCCGTATTGAAGAATGAACCTTGTAAGCTCATCGCGGTTCATTTTCTTGATTTTTCGGTAAGTGTCCCTGTCGATAATCTCTTTTTGTCCCATATTTAGCACCTTTTCGGTTCTTGTAACCTATTATACCATATCACTGATGCAATGTAAATACGTAAAATAGTCAAATATAGAACACAGAGCCTCCAATGGAGGCTCTGTTATACTTGTTATTTCTTTTTCATATACTCTTCAACTGGCATTATTTCTTCCTTTGTGGTAGAGGTATATGCATAGTATGAAAGAATATATGAGGCATCTACTGCATTGATATCACCATTCATAGTACCATGAAGCAGGGATAACGCATCTTCTTCTGTACCAGGAGCCTCTCCACAATGGCTTGCTGTCAGCAGTCTCTACGCGGCAGTTGGCAAGAAGCTTAGGTGTAGACTTATGCGTGAACCCCCATACCATAGGAAATATTGCCATATTCCCATACAGAGCAATGGGAAGTGGCTTGGCAAGTAATCCTATAAAAGAAATTGCTGAAGATGAACCATTTGACCTTCAGATGATATGTCCTGTGAAAGATTAAGTATTGATTGAATTCTGATTTGTTTAGTAATATGACATATATAATTATATGAAAAATGATACGGATAGTCCCCGTGAGGGGACTTCTTCGTTCATATTTGTATTCTTGACTTTGGGCGACAGTGCAGTGTATAATATGTATAGGGCAGGCGTGACAACCTGCTCCTTTTTTATAGGCTCTCAGAACGTCCACAATGCATTTTATGAGCCTTTAGCAGTCAGAGTGTAATTATGCCCTATACCCTTAAAATGAATTGTAGGGACTCTCAGCAAGTAATATAAAGGCGTTAACAGATGCTGGAGCTAATTCATTAGCACACTTTGATAAAAGAAAAGAGCCTGCCGTTATAGCAAACTCTTTTTGGCTTTATAATTCACTTACTTTTTCCTTATCCGTCGAATACTTTATCTTGATATATGTTTTCCAAGTATAAGGAAGGTTATTAGGAGTATAACCGATATTTATTCTCCAGAATTCGCCTTTATATCTATACCAAAGCGTTTTACCGCATCTTACACATTTAATGGGCATTTTGTAAATATCACACTGATTTTCTGTATGTTCATATTTCCATTTGGGCTTATATCTGTCATTTGAGAGTGCTGAACTATCTACTACGTGATTACAAGCTGCATGAGCTGACAAAGTTGTCACTGACTTTGGATTTACAGTTTTTGCAATAGCTGTTCCAGAACCGAGAATTGTGAATGCCATAGCAACTGCTGCGATCTTTTTGATTGAGTTCTTTTTTTATCAATTCCTTTACCCAAAATTTAAGGCGAATATCGCCCTATGCGTACATGATAACAGAATTTACATTATTTGTCAAGCATTTATACCATCAGGAGTATGCTCGCTTCCTTTTATCATACTCCTGATTTCTTTACTGCTTTCCCTTAGCTTAATGACATTACCCGAAACGGGAGAGCCTTTTTATAGCAATAAATGGTCAGAATCCGCTGCTTTAAGGGCTTTGGCAGTCCAAAGCATTTTTGCATTTATGCACTGTATAATGCTAAATCGTACAAATTGTGAATTGAATAAAAAATATAGCAATAAATGAATAGACGCAGACAGTTTGTGGTAGTATAATTTAACCATAAGATTACGCAGATAATCTTAAATTACAAAAAAGGATTTGATAAAAAATGAAAAACACAGTAAAAAAGATTGCAGGCTTTGCTATGGCATTTACTCTCCTCGGAACCGGAACAGTCGTAACAAAAACAATCTCACCTGAATCAGATAACACTATCGTTGCAAGTGCAATAACCTCGATCGGAACAGGCAGTCAGATCGGACAGATAAGCAATAAAAACGGTGGCATTCAGGGCATGGGTATGTACAATAACGTATTCTATTTTGTTACCCAAAAGAATAACAGCAATTGCAAGCTGTACAGAATGAATATGAATGGAAATACAAGTGAAATCAGCTTGTCAAGGTCAGACAGTCAGCTGATCGGACACGGAAATGATCTTTGCGTTGCAAAATGCAATGGCAAATTATGTTTATTTGTTGTTGATGGACAGAATAATAAAAACATACTTCTGAAGTATGAGTTGAACAGCGCTCAGACCAAAGCTACACTTGCTGCAAAATATCAGCTTGATAAGAATGTTTCTGCGGTTACTCTGGTAAATCCTGATGGAAATAACAATTTAAAGTTTATTTTCAGAAATGAAAGAAACATTTTTACTGCTGAGATCGGCAGAAATGAATCGTCCGGTAAGAAAAAAACTACCAATTCCGGTAATATACAGCTTGAAAGGGGCGCTGCAGTTTCTCAGGGAATATGCTATTATAAAGACCTTCTTATAGTTCCGTATACAGATAGCAATTATAAATATAATTACATACAGGTATACCGTATGAATAGTAACCTTAAGATCGACGGTTATCTGCTGGACTCATTCAAGATAGGTAAGAACTCTAAATTTGAAATAGAAAGCATTGATTATTCAAACGGCAATAACTGGTATTACAACACAAATGAAAACGGTTATTGCAGGTTATATCTCAATACCTCCTTGGGTAATGCAATCAATAGGATTGTCGAGGCAAGGTATTATGAGATGAGCAGGCGCTGATTATCTTACAGTAAAAAGAAAACACGGCTGTATTATCCGATACTGCCGCAGGTATAACGGTTTTTTAGGTGTTCAACTTCTATGAAGACGAAAGAGTGAATATAATTCAGTGACTTGAGATTGCAGAAGCGGAAGGAGTTACTGTAATGAGAAGAGTTCACAGAAAAATCGTCAGCGGAGCATTATTGTGCGGATGTGCGCTGTTTGCACTGTACGGAGCTTCAGTTGCGGCCGACAGGAGAGAAAAAGGAGCGCTTCCTGTTTCTCTCACAGACCTTGATGTTGAAAAGCCTCTAGTAATTATTGACGCAGGTCACGGCGCGTCAACTTAAACTTAGTTCATATAAATGACATCGCTCCCCGGGTAGGAGAGCGATATTGTGCTTATATTTATCAGTCTGCGAGTATTTTCCTGCGGAACTCTATAACATCAAAAACATCAGCGTTTCCGTCACCGTTAAGGTCAGCGGACTTGAACTGCTTTTCATTGAATGTATAAGTACCGAGGATATATCTGTTCATGAGAACGAGATCACCTACATTGAACTGTCCATCACCGTTGAGGTCACCGTTTTTATACATCTCAGCATCGTCTATGACCTCGAACTTCAAGCCGTACATCTGAGCATAAGCCTCAGCTGTAGAGCCCTTGTAGCCATGGATAACAGTATCTTTCAGTATTCTGCCATTAAACTCTTCAAGCTCTTTTGCATACGTTCTTGCATCCGAATACTGTTTGTGATAGCTTACCTCCTGAAGTCCTACAAGACCACTGCTCCATTCATAATGCTTTGCACGAATAGTCTGATCGCCTGCGCATATCTCACATTCAGGATCATAGATATAGATATCTTTAAGGTAGACTGCGTTCTTAAACGCATCATAGTCAAGTACATGAGAGTAAACGTCAGCTCTTAAAAGATTTGTGCTGTAATCAGCGATCATTTCCCAGCTCATCTTTGTTACACTGCTCGGAATTGTCACATTGCCTGTTGCACCAAAGCTTGCAACACCGACAGTGCCTTCCTTTATTGCGATATCTCCTTTATAATAGGCAGTTGAGCTTTTTTCAGTACCAACGAACCAGCCGTCCAGATATCCCAGACCATTTTCATATTTAACTACAGAAGTTCCTGTGAACGCATCACAGCCCACGTAGTTAACGCTTTCGGGGATAGCTGCGTTTTTAAGAGCAGTACATTCAGAGAATGCATTATCGCTTATAATATCAAGGTTTTCGGAAAGCCTTACTGTTTCCAGTTTTCTTGATGCACTGAAAGCACATCTGCCAATGACCTCAACACTGTCGGGAAGCTCGATACTCTCAACATTATCAAGGCTGAAAAATGCAAAATTGTCGATGGTCTTCACACCGTCGGGAACAACGATCTTCTTGCCTGCATATCTTGACGGAACCCTTATAAGCTTCGTCATATCCTTGCTGTATATAATGCCGTCAACTGATATAAGATAAGGGTTATCCTTGTCCACATCATAATAAGCCGCACCGTCCTCAGCAGAATCTACAGCGATAATGTAGTTCTCGACAGTTGCAGGGATATGTATTATATCGGATTTACTCTGAATTACTCTTAAAGCCTTTACAGGAACATTGTTGACAGTCTCCGGTATGGTGATCTCCTTCGGAACTTCCTTGCCGTATGCAGCTCTGTTTGAAGATATCATTGCATTAGCATATCCACCGCTGTATACCCAGTAAACAATGCCGTTTTCAGTATCCTCAACTATCTCAGGTCCTACATTTGCAGAAGGCTCTGGTATAGCTTCAAAGCATCTTCTGTACTTGAGCGCATACTCCTCAGCTGTTGAGCCTGCCTGACCCACGATAAGGGTATCATATTTTGCAGGGTTGCCTATTTTTATAGGTGCGCTGTATCTTACGGAAATTTCTTCGGTTTTTTCATTTATAGCATCTATGCTGTTTTTAATTCTTTCCTTTTCTTCTTCGCTGAGATTGTCAACATCTTCCTGTGTTGTATGTCCTTCTACAGGAAGGATATTGCCTTCTTCATCTATCTCAAACAGCTTTGTATTTATTACCTTTGTACTGGTGTGAGAACCTGTACTTGAAGAAGTCACTTTTGAGTGCTTTAAGACATATTCTGTCTCTTTTACCGCTTCAGGCTCTGATTCTTTTACCTCTTTCCAGTATGATGGGATAGATGTTGCACTGTCTGCTATCCTGCAATCAGGGTCGATTATATTTACTTCCTTTAAACCAAAGCATACAAGGCATCTGTCAGGTATTGCGTCATTACAGAAAGTTATACTCTCAAGCGGAACATTGATACCGAAAACAAGGTATGAGCTAAGATGCTTTACAGAGCTTGGCACAGTCACTACTTTGAGCTTTGTCGTTGAAGTGAAAAGTCCCATTATAGTACCAACTGTACCATAACGGATATCACCGCGCTCAATATCCTTATCTGAGCCTACTGCCCAGTTATCAACATAATATATGCCGTCCTCGGTCTTGATACAGCCTGCATCATTGAAAGCACCATCATTCATACTCTCAACAGACTCAGGTATATCAATATCGCTAAGTGAAGTACAGCCTGCAAAGGTCTGTTCTTTTATCTCTTTTATACCATTCGGAAGTGCGATATCACTAAGAGCGCTGCAGCCCCAGAATGCAAATGCGCCTATTTCCTTTATATTATCATTAAGAACGACCTTTTTAAGGTTTTTACAGCATACAAACGCGCAATCGCCTATTTTTTCGGTCTTATCTGATACCTTGAATTCTTCTGCACTGCTTGCAGGCGGAAAAGCAACAAGTGTCTTCATATCCTTGCTGTATAAAGCACCGTCAACGACAGTAAACGACTTGTTATCCTCTGTAACAGCTATTTCCTCGATAGTCTGCTCTGCCGCATCATACCAGTCAATAACGCTTACATTCTTGCCGAGACTCAGCTTTTTGATATTTTTGCAGTCTCTGAATGCACCCCATTCTATACCTACAACAGGAGTATTTTGGATAGTATCGGGAACTGTGAATTCTTCGATGTCATGATTATCGACATAATGAACAGCTGCATATCCGCCTTTAAAGATATTATAGGTAACGCCGTCTTCCGTCTCGCTGTACATAGCACTGTCGAAATTGTATTCCACAGCAGCTTCTGTCTCTGAAACTGTTTCAGCAGCCGCATTGAATGGCACAGCTAAAACAGAACTTGTGATGACAGTAAGCGCAGCAAGAATTGAAATAACTCCCTTGATTTTCATGATTATTTACCTCCTATATCAAAAATATATACAGTATATATACTAAAATATATTATATCAGTTGTGTTCTTGTATGTCAATATTTTGCGCTTTGAAAGCTGCATAAAGTTTCACAGCAATAAACACAGTTAGGTGTGGGTAATAAACAAACGCCCGGCTTATGCCGGGCGTTTGTTTATTTGAGTTTCTTCATATATTCTTCCATTGACATAGGAGTTTCTTTTGTAGTCGATACATATGCGTAGTACGAAAGAATATTGGAAGCGTCAACGGCATTAATTAATCCATCATGATTTGCATCTGCTGCTGTCTTCTGATCTTCGTCATATCCGCCGTTCTGATTTGTTGAAGTCATTGCATAATAAGCAAGAACAGATGAGGCATCTACTGCATTTATTTCTCCGTCCCTGTTTACATCTCCAAGGGTGTAGGTCACTGGTTTTACCGGAGCTGTTGTGGTGGTTGTAGTTATATTGGTTATGGTTGATGTCGTAGTTGTTGCTGTAGTGGTTGTAGTCGGTTTCTTGGTTGTTGTGGTAGTTGAGGCTGTAGTTGTAGTGCTTGTCGAAGTAAGTGATCACTGCCTGATTTTTGCAGGCAGGAATATGATGAAATAATGCAATAATTAAAGATAAGTCCTCGAAATTTGATTTCGAGGTAACCGCCAATCCCCCCGTCCATTTTATATAACAAAAACAGACTCCACATGAATTGCAGAGCCAGTTTTTGTATGTAATATATTATTTAGCAAGTTTGTTTCTGATTTTCTTGTCAAGATATCAGCTATATACCGTTGTTTTTTCACTATTTCAAATTAGCAAGTCCGAGGTCTATCCATATGGTCGGTCGTACTGACGCTTCCTCACAGGTAACATAATCACCGCCTGATGAAGAGTTATTTTTATCATTATCCGCCGCACCTGCTTCAATAGGACCTTCATCATCGACTACCGCAGCAATATACGAACTGTTGAGCGTTCGCAGCCACCACCAGCAGTTGCCTGTATCTTTGGATTTAGGCGCTCCATGAGCATGACAATATGCGGTTCCTTGACATAGACGTTCACTGTTTGAGCTGAAATATTTATTTGCCTCTATAACACTCAAAACAAACACTTTATCCATAGTGTCATTGCCTTGTGATAATTTGTGGAACGGATTTTCATCTGCTGTTACGACCGAAGTAATTATACTATTCTGCTCATCCGAAGAAAAAGCTTCATTCAAAAAATTATCATTAAGCCATTTGCGCAAGGAACAGTTCTCCCACGGAACTTCTTCTGTGTGTTCCGAGTACGGCTGATTGTCAAGCGAGTATCTGCTTATGAGAAGCGCTTTATTATTCTCTCTTGCAAGTACAAGCCATTCTATGTCCTCTTTACCGTTGCTCAAGTCATTATCCTGCTCATATGAACCGAAAGTTACATACGTCCCAACCTGCACATCAGGCGCAACAGCAATTTCGTTTTGATCGCTGCTCGCTCTGAGGATCTTTCGTATCTTTTCTGCAAGAATATCAGCGCTGTTCTGATGTGTTCTCTTGGAGGGGTGACCGTCCGCGCCCATGCCGTCACGCATGGACTGAGTCTGCGAGAAATAGGCTGTTATTTTCTCGTCGCCGAACTCCGAGACCGCACGTTCGATAAGCTCATAAATATCATCGCCGCCCATAGTACCCATAGTGCAGATTATAGGAGCATTCGGACGCTTTTCACGGACAGTCTGTAAAAATGCCTTGTAGCCTTCCACAAATTCATCGCCGTTTGCCTTTGGGTCTGCGGCAACATAATTCATATCGTTAGTACCAAGATTTATGACCACAACGTCACAGTCCTCGGAGAATTCCCAGTCTGACCCGTAGTCCTTATAAATACTTGACTTGCCGTAGCAGTCGGGCAGAAGTTCTTTGTCGTTTTTGGTTCCGTCGCCCGAGTAGCCCGACACAATGCCGTAGCCGCTGTAGCAGCAGGTGGTGTAGTCCGCACCGAGGGACTTCGCCGCAAGATAGGCATAGGACTTTGAGAAATTCTCCGTAGCAGTGGTGAATGGGTCGCTGGGCGACTTACTCTCAACGCCGTATCCGCAGGTAATGGAATCTCCGATAAACTCTATCGTCAGCGGTGCTTTTTCGGCAGGCACAACAGGCTGAGCCGAGCTGCTCTCCACCTCAACGGAGCGTATACCAATGCCGCCATACATGGCTTCCGAGAGAAGCATGACCTTTACTGCCGCTGTTTTATCTGTATCTTTCCAGAGGCTGACCGTTACGTCCTTATCTGCCATGATCTCATCGCATATCATTTTATCGTCCACATAGACAGCATAGCGTGGGTCGAAATTATTTATACCGCTGCTGCCTGCAAGGGTAAGGGAGGCATTTCTGCCGCTTACGGTGAACTCCGCAGCCGAGCCGCTCTGCACCAGCCACAGAACATCGTCCTTCATTACAGTTCTGCTTTGCAGCTTTGCGTTGTCTGCGGTTATGGGGATATTCTGAACCATAACTTCTCCCTGCGTTGAAGTCTCCGCCTGTTCCGTTTCATCGGTTACCGTTACATCGGTGGTCAGGGCTTCGTCAGGCTCTGAGCTTTTATTACCATTTGAGCAGCCAGTAAAAGCTCCCACAGCGGCTATGCATAATGCACAGCCGACTGCGATAATTGATATATGTTTCTTCAT
>Ga0129317_1001071_pt1 | contig 22527 bp, 16 predicted proteins | sample Cm1ome_FD_94430 | JGI IMG/M metagenome (GOLD analysis project Ga0129317, IMG submission 94430) | Eastern black-and-white colobus group fecal microbial communities from Wisconsin, USA - Cm1105 metagenome | ecosystem: Host-associated > Mammals > Digestive system > Large intestine > Fecal | place... | reverse complement strand
TGATTTTTTTGTATAACGATTTGATTCCACCTGCATAGCAGGTGGGTTTTGGTTTCAAGCATTTCCATTTTTCGGAACACGAAAAACTCCAATGCTTTCAACAGGCTAAAGCCCATACAAAAAACTCTTTGCTAAAAGCAAAGAGTCAAAAGCGACAGACGGGACTCGAACCCGCGACCTCCACCTTGGCAAGGTGGCGTACTACCAACTGTACTACTATCGCATACTTTATTCATTTCAAATGAAAAAGCGACAGACGGGACTCGAACCCGCGACCTCCACCTTGGCAAGGTGGCGTACTACCAACTGTACTACTATCGCATATCAACTGTTGTGCTCATCGCTCCAACAGTTGATAGTATACCTTATGACATGATAAATGTCAATATCTTTTTTGAAAACTTTCCAAAGTCTGAAAGTTGGTTTGAAAGATGAAAAAGACAAATTATTTTTCCTCTTCTGGTTTTGCAAGTTCAAGTCCTAATTCTTCAAGCTGCATCATATCTACTGCGGCAGGAGCCTCTGTCATCAGATCTGACGCATCTTTTACCTTCGGGAAAGCGATCACATCACGGATGCTGTCTTCTTTAGCCATAAGCATTACAAGACGGTCAAGTCCATAAGCAAGACCTGCGTGAGGCGGAACTCCATACTTAAATGCATTTAAGAGAAATCCAAACTGTTCCTGTGCTGCTTCCGGTGTAAATCCTAGTACTTCAAACATCTTGCTCTGAATTTCCTGATTGAAAATTCGAACACTTCCTCCACCGATTTCGTTACCATTTAATACAATATCATATGCTTTTGCACGCACACGTCCCGGATCAGTGTCAATGTACGGAAGGTCTTCTTCCATTGGCATTGTAAATGGATGGTGCATTGCTGTGTATCGGTTCTGTTCTTCGTTCCACTCAAGAAGCGGAAATTCTGTAACCCAGAGGAACTTATATTCATTCTTGTTCAGAAGGTCCATCTGACGTGCAAGCTCCAGACGAAGCGCACCCAGAACAGCCCATACTACCTGATTTTTATCGGCTGCAAAAAGAAGTAAGTCGCCATTTTCTCCACCCATAGCGTTGATCAGCGCTTTCATTTCTTCTTCTGTCATGAATTTTGCAAAAGAAGATTTTATAGTGCCATCTTCCTGAATTGCGATATAGGCAAGACCTTTTGCACCGTAGTCTTTTGCGAAATTTACTAATTTATCAATTTTCTTTCTTGGCATAGCGCCCTGTCCTTTGGCATTAATTCCGCGTACAGTACCGCCATTTGCAATCGCATTTGCAAATACCACGAACTCACAGTTTTTTACAACATCTGTCACATTTACAAGTTCCATTCCAAAACGGATATCCGGCTTGTCTGAGCCATAGCGATCCATTGCTTCCTGCCATGTCATTCTCTGGATTGGAAGCTGAACATCAAGATCAAGCACTTCTTTGAATAATTTTGCAAGAAGTCTTTCATTTACATCGATAACATCGTCTACATCTACGAATGATAACTCCATATCGATCTGTGTAAATTCTGGCTGACGGTCCGCACGAAGATCTTCATCGCGGAAACATTTTACAATCTGAAAATAACGATCATATCCGGAACACATTAACAACTGTTTGAAAATCTGTGGCGACTGTGGAAGGGCATAGAAATTTCCCGGATGTACACGACTTGGCACAAGGTAATCTCTTGCTCCCTCTGGTGTACTCTTGATAAGGAACGGTGTTTCAATTTCCAAAAATCCTTCTTCTGCCAGGAACTGACGTGTCAAGGTAGCCACTTTACTTCTCATCATAAGATTTCTCTGAATATCAGGTCTTCTAAGATCGAGGAAACGATATTTCAGACGAACTTCCTCCTTTGTCTTAGAATTTTCTTCAATTGGGAACGGTGGTGTCTCAGATTCTGACAAAATTCTAAGCTGTTCCGGAATAATTTCAATTGCGCCTGTTGCAAGATTTTCATTCACCGCACCGGAACGTGCTGCAACAATACCTACAACTGCAACAACATATTCACTTCTTAATTTTGCTGCTTTTTCCAGCATTTCCTTGTCTGTACCTTCTTCTTCAAATACGACCTGAACAAGTCCGGAACGGTCACGTACGTCTACGAATACAAGTCCGCCTTTATTTCTGTTCTTCTGTACCCATCCCATGATAGTTACTTTTTCACCGATATTGGCCTCTGTAAGTTCTGCGCAGCGGTGCGTTCTCTTAAGGCCCATCATTGATTCTGCCATGATTTTTCCTCCTGTTTATCTGAAATAAGATTCTGGTATTATTATCTTACCGTGTCACATTTTACAATACTTACACGGATAATACGGAATCTTTATAGCAATCAATAATTTCTTCATATCCATCCGCAATCATCTGATCCTTCTGGAATTTTTTATTTTTCTTCATGTTTGCGATAAGAACCTGTTTTCCAGCTGCTCTGTCTGCTTTTGCCATTTCAAGCACTTTAAGAACGCCTTCCTGATGCATGTTCTTTTCTAACAAATATGCCTTCTTCACTTTCTTTGACGGAATCTGGTATCCATTTTCAAGCATAAGCATTACGATTCGCTCAAATCCAATCGAAAATCCACATGCCGGTGTATCCTGTCCTGTGAATTTACCGATCATTTTGTCATAACGCCCGCCACCTGCTACAGAGCCGCCAAATTCATCCATTGTAATTTCAAAAATTGTTCCCGTATAGTAAGACTGTCCACGAACCAGAGTCGGATCAAATTTCACACGGAACTCTGCTTCTTTTGTAGCCTCTACCGTAGCAATAATCATTTCCAAACTGTCAGCTACTTTTTCATCCAGAAATCCTGCCAGTTTTTCTTTGCAGAAACGAACTCCCTCGATATCGTTACTGATTTCATCGAAAAGTCCAAGATACTGATCCACATTTTCTGTAGTATAACCACCTAATTCTGCAAGCTCTGCGGCAACACCTTCTTTGCCGATCTTATCCATTTTATCAAGAATGATGAATACTTCATCATAATCTTCTTCCCGGAAGCCACTAAATGCAGCCATTGCTTTCAAAATATTTCTGTCATTGATATTGACTGTGAAATTGCTGAAATCCATCTTTCCAAGCATTGCTGTAGTCGCAAGGATCAGTTCAATTTCTGCAAGATTTCCCGGTTCTCCGAGAATATCGATATCGCACTGCACAAACTGACGGAAACGCCCTCTCTGTGGACGGTCTGCTCTCCATACATTTCCGATCTGCATTGCTTTAAATGGTGACGGAAGCTGATTTGCATTGTTCGAATAGTATCTGGCAAGCGGTACGGTAAGATCATATCGAAGTCCTCCATCCACAAGATCAATCTCTTCTTTTGCCTGATCAATTTTCAGTTTCTCTCCACGTTTTAATATTTTAAAAATTAATTTTTCATTATCGCCGCCCTGTTTGCTGCAAAGATTTTCAATATGTTCCATGCATGGTGTTTCAATCGAAATAAATCCGAAAGTTTTATATGTGTCCTTGATCATCTGAAGGACATAGTCGCGAATCTCCATTTCGGCGGGCAAAATGTCTTTCATTCCGGTAACCGGCTTCTTCTTTAACGCCATAACCATTCTCCTTTTCGTTCTATCATCTCGTCAATTCTTGTAATATATTCGTTCACATCTCTGACGTTTTCAATTCGTATCAAATTCGTCTTGCGTCCATTCTTACTGCCTGGCGCATCAATTTCATACGGCAGCACCACCTTCGTAGAGGAACCTGCTCCCGCAGCTATGATGGACTGCTTTTCTTCCATAATTAGTATATTGTATATTCCGGCTTTGTCAACCTTCGCATATCCAACATTTTCAAAATTACCGGCAATGTTTTTCTGTCGGTAAAGATAATATGGGTGTAAATCCATTTCCTTCGCACACTCTGCCGCCATGTCAATCATTTTTTCCAGATCTTTTGCCATCCGTCCATAGTTTGGACGTTCTTCTGATTCCTGAAGTTCCCTGCTCAGACGTGAACCGTGTTTCATAGCAAGTGCATGCACAGTAAGACTGTCCGGTGCAAGTTCTTTAATCTGGCGAAGCGTATCTTCCATATCTTCCGGACTCTCTCCCGGAAGTCCTGCAATCAGATCCATATTAATATTATCAAATCCAATCTCTCTTGCCATACGAAATGCTTCTACGGTCTCCTGAACCGTATGACGTCTTCCGATCACATCCAACGTCTTCTGTTGCATACTCTGCGGATTGATAGAAATTCTTCCGACATTATGCCGATAAATGACTTCCAGTTTCTCACGGGTAATACTGTCAGGACGTCCGGCCTCCACCGTAAACTCTTTCAAGTCATCCAGACAGAATTCCTCCTCCAGATGTGTCAGCACTTTATCCATCTGTGCTGCACTTAAGGATGTTGGAGTACCTCCTCCCATATAGATCGTGTTAAGCTTCTTTTCTTTTGATACACTTGCAATGTAGGATATCTCCTTCAAAAGAGTATCTACATATTCATCCATTCTCTTTTCCCACTTGCTGAGTGGATAAGAAGTAAAGGAACAGTAACTGCAGGTCGTCGGACAAAATGGGATTCCGATATACAGACTATATCCATTCTGGTAATCCAGCTTTTCAAGCTGCGCCTTTTCACGTTTTGCGATTTCAATTCCAAGTCTTGCTTTCGATTCTTCCACCACATACGTGTCATGCATAAATGCCACGATTTCATCGTCAGAGTATCCTTCTTCTACTTTCTCCATAATCATCTTTGTCGGACGAACTCCTGTCATATTTCCCCATGCATGATGCTCTCCAGTTATAGAAACCAACATCTGGTATAATTTTTTATTTATATATCTTTTCTGTGATCTTTTATCATCAATCCCTGCAATTTCATCTGGTAAAACTATAAATTCCGGTCCCGACTCCTGGCTCAAAAAAGCCTCCTGGAGCTTTTGATCGCCTGCCTGACAACAGCAAAAACAAGAATCACTTTCAAAAGAAATCTTGATCAGTGATTCTTGTTCCGGTTCTACCGTCTGAGTGATTTCTGCATCGGGAAAGAATGATTTCACGATATGATACATGTCATATGTAAATCTTTCATTCTGACACCTGATTTCAATCATTCTCTTAACCTCTTATTTTCTGAATGTTTTGCGTAATTACTACAAAGGCGCTATGCCCCGGATCTCTTGTTATACAAATGGATTATGTGACTTTTCGTATTCCACCGTAGTTGGGTGGCTGTGTCCCGGTAATACTCTTGTATCGTCCGGCAAAACCAGAAGTTTCTCTTTAATAGAATTAATCAGCGCCTCTTTACTGCTTGTCGCGAAATCAAATCGTCCTACAGAACCACGGAATAAGGTATCACCGCTGAACAGAACATGTTCCGATTCAACATAATAAGATACACCGCCTGCTGTGTGTCCCGGTGTATGAAGCACTTTAAAATCGATTCCTGCAATATGGAGGACATCTCCATCATGAATCACCGTTCCTCCCTGATAGCTGTAGCCATTCGTATAAATCTTAGATTCGTTCAAACTTTCATCATTCAGAAGCGGAAGGTCTGTTTCTTCTACATAAACAGGCATTTCTCCAAATTCTTCAATGGTCTTGTCAATTCCCATGATATGATCGAAATGTGCATGTGTCAAAAGCATTGCTTTTAATGCAATTCCCTCATTTTTAATATAATCAATCATTTTCTTTGTCATTCCGGCAGGATCAATGAGTACCGCTTCTTTCGTTTCCTCATTGATTACCAGATAACAGTTTGTACTGATGATTCCTGTTACAAATACTTCTATTTTCATTTTCCATTACCCCACTGCTCGTTCAATATCGATTACACCCTGAATTTTTCTGAGTTTATCGATGATCTTAGCTAATTCTTCTCTGCCATGAACAACAAAGCCTGTCTCGATCGTAGCAGTTCCCTGCTTGTTTGTTCTGACATTCATAGATTTTACATCTATATTCATTTCTGTATATATTTTGGTCATATCCATCAAAAGTCCCTGACGATCATGCGCGTAAATCTTGATTTCAGCCATATAACTTGAGGAAGTATCTGTCTGTCCCCACTCGGCAGTGATGAGCCGCGCACGTTCATGCTCTGGAAGGTTCAGGATATTGATGCAGTCTGTACGATGAATCGACATACCACGGCCTCTCGTAATAAATCCGACAATCTCATCCCCCGGAACCGGATTACAGCATCTTGAAAAGCGGACTGCCATATCATCAATTCCTTTGACAACAATACCACTTTTTGATTTTGCAATATGAACCTTATTTTTATTAGCTTCCGCCACTCGTTCCAGAATTGTTTCATCCGTGATCTCCTGCTTGTGATCTTTTGCGTATTCTTCCACAAGACGATTCACAATCTGACCTTCTTTCAGACCTCCGTGTCCAAGTGCTGCTAAAGTAGATTCCCAATCACGGAATCCATATTTTTCCTGCACGGCCTGCATATACTTCGGTTTTAACAGATCAGAAAGCACAATATTTTTTGATTTACAGTAAGTCGCAAGAAGTTCTTTTCCACGAACAATATTGTCTTCCTTGAATTCCTTCTTAAACCAACTGTTAATCTTATTTTTTGCCTGTGTACTCTTGACAATATTTAACCAGTCACGGCTTGGTCCCCTCGAATTCTGCGAAGTAATAATTTCAATTCTGTCACCATTTTGAATCTTATAATCAATCGTTACTAATTTTCCATTGACACGGGCACCAACCATCTTATTTCCTACTGCGGTATGAATCGCGTAAGCAAAATCAATTGGTGTCGATCCCTTCGGAAGACTCTTTACATCACCGTTTGGTGTAAAGCAGTAAACGTCTTCTGCAAACAAATCCAAATCCCCTTTTAAGAGATTCATAAATTCTTTATTGTCGGAAGAATCATTCTGCCATTCCAGAATCTGGCGAAGCCAGTTCAGCTTTTCTTCTTCTCTGACTTCAATGCTCTTCTTGCCATCATCGGATTCCTTATATTTCCAATGTGCAGCGATACCATACTCTGCCGTCTTGTGCATTTCCTTTGTACGGATCTGAATCTCAAATGGCTGTCCGACGGAACTCATCAATGTGGTATGGAGTGACTGATACATATTCTGTTTCGGCATGGCAATAAAGTCTTTAAAACGCCCCGGAACCGGCGTATACATTTCATGGATCACACCCAAAGCTGCATAGCAGTCTCTGACGGTATCCACAATGATACGCACTGCAAAAAGATCATAAATCTGATCTACCGTTTTGTTCTGATTTACCATCTTCTTATATATACTGAAGAAATGCTTTACTCGTCCATATACTTTCGCTTCAATACCTGCATTTTCAATATGGGCAGATACTTCATCTACGATCTGCTGGATAAATGCTTCGCGCTCTGTTTTTCTTGCATTTACCTGATTGACAAGATCGAAAAATTTCTCCGGTTCTGAATATCGAAGTGCCAGGTCATCCAGCTCGATCTTAATCTTGGAAATACCGAGACGCTGAGCGATAGGCGCATAGATATCCATGGTCTCTTTCGCCTTTTCTTTCTGCTTTTCCGGCTTCATGAATTCCAGTGTGCGCATATTATGAAGTCTGTCGGCCAGTTTCACGATAATAACACGAATATCTTTGGCCATGGCAAGGAACATTTTACGAAGATTCTCTGCCTGTACATCCAGTTTGTCTGTGGAATAGGACAACTGTCCCAACTTTGTAACTCCGTCCACAAGAAGCGCTACTTCTTCTCCAAATTCTTTCCTGATCTCTTCATCCGTCATCACAGTATCCTCTACAACGTCATGAAGCATACCTGCGATAATGGTTTCTTTATCCATTTCCAGTTCTGCAAGAATATGACATACACACAGAGGATGAATGATATATTCTTCTCCGGATTTTCTCTTTTGTCCATTATGTGCATTTCTGGCTATCTTGAAAGCTTTATCAAGTACAACAATATCCGTAGCCGGATGATATTTTGTGATTTTTTCTACAAGCGATTCGTATAATGCGTCCGGATCCTGATAATCTACCGGATTCTTCACGGCATGTCCATCCACAATTTCCAAATCGGGGTCTGTAGCTGTCAATATCTCATCATGATTGAAATCAAATTCCTCTGCCATAATGCCCCTCCTTCTTCTCTCTTCCATTACATAACATTCATTCTTATTTTCCAGGATATTTGATTACGGAACGTACGTCATATCCTTCAAATCTTTTTCTTCCTTTTAATCCCATAAGTTCCATCAGACAAACAATGGAAACAACCTCCGCTCCCGGGCTTTCCACCAATTTGACAATGGCATCCATTGTTCCTCCGGTAGCCATCAGGTCATCAATAATCACAACCTTATCCCCCGGTTTGATGGAACGTGTATGGATTTCCAGCTCTGCTGTTCCATACTCCAGCTCGTAAGAAATAGATGCTGTCTCACATGGGAGCTTTCCTTTCTTACGAACAGGAACAAATGCTTTCTTCAGTTCATACGCAACCGGCATACCGAAAATAAATCCTCTCGACTCCGGTCCGATAATAATATCAAAATCCAGATCTTTAATTTCTTCTATTAATAAATCGATTGCCAGGTGCAATCCTTCTGCATCTTCCAAAATGCTTGTCACATCACGGAAAATAATACCCTCCTGTGGATAATCCAGAATGCTAACCACATAATCTTCCAGTTTTTTCATAAATACCAATCCTCTTTTACGCACAATCTTCACGAAATATCAATTTCGATATTTTTATCTTGTCAACCGACAATATTTTTATTTTATTCCTAAGTATATCATACATTTTTCATTTTTCAAAATTTTATTTATAGTTTTGTATCACAATCTGCGGTGTTTTTATGCCCTGATATTCATTTATGGCTGGATAATATGTAAATGCCATAAGAATCCCATGCCCTTTTCCCCGAAAAAGCTCTTCATATGCATTCTTTCCAAACTTTGCCTTTATATATTCCTGGAATCCTGTAACATCTCCAAAATACAAGGCATCTATCTCCGTCCTGCTTCCATCTTCGACTCTAAGCTTCAGGACATTACGGTTTTTTCCTAAAATTCGTGCACTTTTTACGTTTACCTGCCGCTGGGCAAACAGTGGCTTTTCGTTTCCTTTTCCGAATGGCTCCAACACATGCAATTCTCTAATAAAAGACTCCGTTACAAAAGAAAATGGGAGTTGCATATCGATCGAAATTTTCTCGATCAGATCCTCTGACCGTATCCCGGAACGGGCATTGATCTCTTTCCGAAATTCTTCCAGATTTTCTTCTTTCATGGAGAGTCCGGCCGCCATCTTATGTCCTCCAAATTTTGTCAGAAGATGTCTGCATCTGTTTAGCCCTTCGTACATATGCCATGTTTCAATGGATCTTCCGGAACCTTTGATGTCTTCTTCTCCTTTAGTAAGCACAAATACCGGCTTATAATACTTTTCCCGAATCCTTCCGGCCACAATTCCGGCAAGGCTCTCATGGCAATCCGGCATATAGATGACCAGGACCTCCTGCTCTTTCAGTTCTGTGTTTTCCACCTGAATAAATGCTTTTTCCACTGCTTCTGCGGTCATGTCTTTCCTGCTGTCATTTAGTGCTTTCAAATCTCCCGCAAGTACATCCGCTTCTTTTATCGTCTTTGCATTTAATAGTTCCAACGCGCGCTTTGCCGTATCCAGCCGCCCGGATGCATTCATACAAGGGCCAAGCACAAATCCAATATGGTAAGCGTTCAAACTTTCTGCATTTACCCCCGTACATTCCATCAAGGAACGAAGACCGATATTTTTTGTATATTTCAGCATTTCCAAACCTTGTTTTACAAAAATACGATTTTCATCTACTAAATCCATCACATCGCCGACCGTGGCAATCGCAACATTTTCCATCAGATCATCCAACTCATCCACATCGCGATCCATCGCCTCTGCCAATGCCTCCACCAGCTTATATGCCACTGCTGCACCACACAATCCTTTAAATGGATAAACACAGTCCTCTCTCTTAGGATCTATGACTGCATCGGCAGGCGGCAAAAGAAAAATTCTTCCCTCTTCCGTCTCCTCATACGGAACCTCATGGTGATCTGTCACGATGACCGTCATACACAGACTTTTTGCATATGCAATTTCATTATATGCCGCGATTCCATTATCGCACGTCACAATGGTATCCACATCCGCCTCCAATGCCCGGTCAATCAGATTCTGGTTCAGCCCATACCCGTCCTTCATACGATCTGGAATATCGCTGTCCACATTTGCTCCCAAATATTTCAGCCCTCTTAGCAAGATATAAGTTGCCTGGATTCCATCTATATCATAATCTCCGATAATTCTGATCTTTTTCTGACCTGAAATCTTCTCACGCAAAACAGAAACTGCTTTGTCCATATCTTTCATAAGCATCCCGTCATAAAGATCCGAAATTGTTCCATACAAATATTTTTGGATTTTCTCATCTCCGATCACTTCTCGATTCCGGATCAAAGAGGCAATCCGTGGGCTGACATGAAATGTTTCACTTATATGCTGAAAATCCGCACCTTTTCTTAAAAGTACCCAGTTCTCCATTTTTCCTCCACCCAAAACATAACATTTATTCAAAAAGGTGTTGGAAAATCCAACACCTTTATTGGCTATGCTTCTTTATTAAATTTTCTTTTTAATACATACCAGAGTGAACCTGTAATACATACAGATGAATATGCTCCACCGATAAATCCGACAATCAACGGACTTGCAAATTCTTTAATAGAGCTTACTCCAAGAATATATAAGACAACTACCATAATGACTGTTGTGAGTGAGGTATAAATACTTCTGGACAATGTACTTGTAATACTTTTATTCACCACAGCTTCCAGATCTTCGTTCCGCTTCTTATTCTTCATTTCCTCACGAATTCGATCAAAAATAACGATAGTTGCGTTGATAGAGTATCCTACAATCGTAAGCATACATGCAATAAATGTATTTCCGACAGACACTCTTGCCACTGCGTAGAAGGTAAGCATAATAAGCACGTCATGAAGCAGTGCAATTACTGCACTTACAGCAAAACGAACATCCTTGAATCGGAACCAAATGTATACCAACATACATAAGGTAGCAATCAGCACTGCAACAATTGCATCCTGGCGCATTTCTTTACTTACTGTAGAACTGATATTCTCTGCTGTGATCAGTTTTTCATCTACACCAAATTCGTCTGCAAGTTCCTGATTGAGCTTTTCTCTTTCTTCCAGATCCAGTGTTTTTGTTTTAATAATAATCTCATTTGTGCCTTTTACTTTCTGTGTCTGAACCGCATGATCTCCCGTCGCATCTTCCACTACCGGCACAATAAGTTCATCGATTTCTTCAATCGAGTAGTCTTCATTAAATGTAACATTTGTTGCTGTTCCACCCTTGAAATCAAGACTGTAATTTAAAGCTCCATTACCATTTGTTGCCTGATATCCCATTGTAGCAAATCCAAGTAGAATAATAACAATTGAAATTGCAAAACAAACTTTTCTTTTTCCAACAAAACCAAATACCTTATCAAAAACTTTGCCTTTTGCATAAAACTTCTTGTCCTTAATTCCAACAGCATAAAATGCAAACACCAGAATTCTGGTAATTACCAGGGCTGTGAACATAGATACCACAATGCCAAGTGCAAGTGTCTGTGCAAATCCTTTGACACTTCCTGAACCCTTAAATCCAAGCACCAATGCTGCGATCAATGTAGTAACATTTCCATCCACAATGGCAGATAGTGCTTTCTGGAAACCAGATTTTAATGCTCCGAGCACACTGATATCTGCTGCAATCTCTTCACCGACACGGGCAAAGATAATAACATTCGCATCCACCGCCATACCAATACCTAAAATAATACCGGCAATTCCAGGAAGGGTCAGCGTAATATCAAATGCATTGAGCAGAACCATTACCAGCCCTGTATAAATTAAAAGTGCGATACTTGCCGCGAATCCAGGAACACGGTAAACGATACACATAATAGCAAAAACAATGAGAAGACCAATAATAGCTGCTTTAATACTTGTGTTAATAGCATCATTTCCAAGCTGTGCACCTACCACATTCGAACGGAGTTCTTCCAGTTCCAACTGAAGTCCACCGATACGGATGGTTGTTGCAAGAGTATCGGCTTCTTCAAAGCTTGACATTCCATTAATGTAGGCTTCGCCTCCAGTAATCACACTATTGACAACTGGATTGCTGATCACTTCGTCGTCATAGACAATAGAAATGTGTTTTTTCAGATTCTTCTCTGTTGCTTCTGCAAATTTTTCCGTTCCCTCTTCGTTCAATGTCAGGATTACAACATATTCTGTTGCAGATGTTGTCTGATTCTTCTGTGTGGCAGCCTCTGCTGATTTAATATCTGTACCATCTAACACCACTTCTCCTGCTTCATTGCGGAACTCCAGAGATCCCGGTTTACCCAGTTCTTCCAGAATCGCATTTGCATCAGAAACACCCGGAATCTCAATATTAATTCGGTCATTTCCCTCCTGATATACCGCAGCTTCTGTACTGTAATTTTCAACCCTCTTCTGAAGCTTATAAATAGTGTCTGCCATCTGTTCGCTGGTAGGATTTTCATTTTTTACCTCATAAGTAATACTTACACCACCGGCAAGATCCAGCCCAAGATTGATATTCTTAATAGCTCCTGTCTGATTTTCTCCAATTCCGAACACACTGGTAGCCCCAAGTGCGATCAAAAGTACCGTGATTAAAATAAGGCTCAATATGCCTTTCTTTTTCTTCATTTTCTCCCTCTTTTCTTTCTCTTAATTGTTTATTATATATGATAATCCATCTCAAATACACCGCACTCTTTTTCAGAAATATCGGTACTGAAAAATACTTCCATCATTTTGATCATATAGTAAGTATCTTTCACCCCGGCAGTTTCATAAGAAGAATGCATTGCAAGCTGTGGAAGACCAATATCAACAGCGCTCATGGAAACCTTTGTCGCAGAAATATTTCCAAGTGTACTTCCTCCCGCCGCATCGGAACGGTTTGCAAAGAACTGTATTGGAACTTCCGCTTTCTTGCAAAGTGCTTTACAGACAGCCATGCTAAACGCATCTGTCGTGTATTTCTGCCCTGCGTGTACTTTCACAACGACACCTTCATTCATGTAGACACAGTTTGCTACATCCGTCAGCTCTGTATGATTCGGATGTACTGCATGTGCATTATCTCCGCTGAGCATAAAGCTTGACGCAATCGCACGATCATACTCTTCTTCTGTCTTTCCAAGCGCACGATTTATACGGTGTAATACATCATATAAAAATGTAGATTCGGCGCCCTGTCTGGTGGAAGATCCCACCTCTTCATTGTCAAAGCATACATAGACATTGATATTTTTCGGATTATTTCCTTTTAAAAATCCCTTTAATGAAGCAAATGCGCACTGGAGATCGTCCAAATGCTGCGAAGAAATAAACTCTTCGTTCGCTCCCCAGATCGCCGGTGCAGTACGATTATATAAATAAAGATCACTTCCGTAAATAGTATCTTCATCCACACCGAGTTCTTCTGCGATCACTTTCTTAAAATCACCCTTTCCACTGCCTGCTCCTCCAAACAGCGGAAGCATATCTACCTGTTTATTATACTTATACCCGTCATTTATCGCCCGATTCATATGAATAGCTACATTTGGAATCAGAAGTAAATCTCTGTCAATATTCAAAAGTTTTGTCACAAACCGATTTTCTTCTTTTACGATTACTCGTCCTGCTACGGAAAGGGGTTTGTCTAACCAGGTTGCACAGATCATTCCGCCATACCCTTCGGTATTTAACTGTGTATACTTTCCTTTCACTTCAATTTCTGCATTTTCCTTCACTTTAAAAGTAGGGCAGTCAGAATGTGATGCCGCCACATTGAAGCTATATTCATCCAAATTGTTTCCCACATTAACAGCAATAATACTTGACTGATTTCTGGTAACAAAGTATCTTCCTCCAGGAACGATATTCCAGTGTTCTCCTTCCAAAAGCTCTTCATAACCATTCGCTGTAAGTTCCGCTTTTATATTATGTATCGCATGAAACACAGATGGACTTTTCCGGAGAAACTCCAGTAATTCTTTTGATAATTCCTTATGCATAATTCCTCTCCTTCGTATTTCAATAAATCCTGTAGCATTATAACATGATTCGCCGCTCATTATATCACAAAATTATGTAAGATACCACTTTTTCTTTAAGATAACATTCCCCCCGCCATTCCTCCTGCAAGACACATTCCAAACGCCATCACCAGATCTGTTCCCACAAAGGAAGAACGATAGACACCAATCGATATCAAAACGAGGAACACAAAATAAAGAACTCCAATCAATGCACCCCATAAAAACCTTCTGATCTTTTGTTCTTTTCCTGCAAAAAATCCTCCAACAAAAGCAGACAGTACATAGGTAATCATAATTCCAATTTCTACTGCCTGCTCTGATAAATCAAATTTGTATAGCAAAAAACTGATGCCCAGCAACATAACACAACTGGTCACATATGCTGCCAGCAATGACTTCATCATCCATCTGCCTCTGATTTCCATTTCTTTTTTTCTTTCCATAAACTTATCCTCCTTATCTTCCTAAGAAAAATTTATGAATGAAAAGAAAAAAATATTCTAAAACTGACTTTGATATAGATTGTAATAAAAGCCTTTCTTTTTCAACAGCGTCTTATGATTTCCCTGTTCAATAATCTTTCCGTCTTTCATGACAAGAATCACGTCTGCTCCTTTGATTGTGGAAAGTCTGTGTGCCACGATGAAGCTGGTTCTTCCCTGCATCAGTCTTCCGAAAGCCTCCTGGATCTTCATTTCTGTTCTGGTGTCAATGGAAGATGTGGCTTCGTCCAAAATCAACATAGACGGATTACAGAGCATGACTCTCGCGATACAGAGCAACTGCTTTTGTCCCTGCGAAAGGTTTCCACCATCTTCTGTGATCACAGTATCATACCCATTTGGAAGTTTTCGGATAAATCCATCTGCAAATGATGCTTTGGAAGCTTTCAGCATTTCCTCTTCTGTTGCATCCGGTCTTCCCATCATGATGTTTTCACGAATCGTTCCCGTCTTAAGCCATGTCTCCTGAAGCACCATTCCATATCCCGCGCGAAGACTCCGCCTTGTCATTTCACGGATATCTACATCATCCACGCAGATTGAGCCCGACTGAATTTCATAAAAACGCATAAGCAGATTGATCAGTGTTGTTTTTCCGCAGCCTGTTGGTCCCACAATTGCAATTTTCTGTCCCGGTTTCACATCTAAGGTGAATTTTTCGATCAATTTCTGTTCTGGGTTATAAGAAAATGCTACATTCTGCACACACACTTTTCCTTTCATTTCTTCTGAATCCACTGCATTTTCGGCATCTGGAAGCTGAGGTTCTTCCTCAATCAGTTCAAAAATGTGCTGTGCACAGGCAATCGCACTCTGCAATTCCGTAATTACTCCGGAAATTTCATTAAATGGCTTCGTGTACTGATTTGCATAACTTAAGAAACAGGTCAACTGACCGACACTTAAAGCTCCGCCAATCACAGCAACTGCTCCGGTAAAGCCAACACCTGTGTACACCAGACTGTTTACAAAACGAGTACATGGATTCGTCAGTGAAGAAAAGAATATTGCTTTCAGAGAACAGTCTCTAAGCTCTACATTAATTTCATCAAATTCTTTTACAACTTCTTCTTTCCTTCCGAATGCCTGTACGACCTTCTGGTTCTCAATCATCTCGTCAATCAGCGCCGTTTGCCTTCCTCTTGTCTCAGACTGTTCCTTGAACATCGTAAATGTTCGTTTCGCGATAAAACTTGCCACAAGAAATGAAACAGGTGTAATACATACCACAACCATTGCAATCTTCACATTTACAGACAACATAAATCCCAATGTTCCGACAATCGTCGCAAGCGCTGTAAAGAACTGTGTAAATCCCATCAACAGACCATCTGCAAACTGATCCACATCAGCGATCACGCGGCTTACAATTTCTCCATGCGGATGTTGATCTACATATTTTAATGGAAGAATCTCAATCTTTCGAAATGCTTCATTTCGGATATCCTGTACGATCTGATAGGTCATTTTATTGTTACAGATACTCATAATCCATTGGAAGAATGCAATACTGACTGTACAGACTGCAATCTTAATAATAACAACAAATATCTTCTGAAAATTAACATTTCCCGGTCCGAGAATATAATCTACCGCTTCTCCTGTGAGCATCGGAACATAAAGGGTAAGTCCCACGACCACAGCTGCAAGAATGATGGAAAGAATAACAAAGATACGGTATTTTCCCAGATAGCGAAATACTTTTTTCAATGTCTGGATTTGACTTTTATTTTTCATCTTCTGTCTCCTCCTTTGAAAATTGTGAATAATAAATCTCCTGATAAGTTTCACAGTTTTTCAATAATTCCTCATGCGTTCCTTTTCCAACAATCTTTCCATCGTCAAGTACAAGGATCTGATCTGCATACATCAGAGAAGCCGCTCTCTGCGAAACGATAAATAATGTCGGATGATTTTCCATCTCAGCAATTGCTTTTCTGAGACGTGCGTCCGTTGCAAAATCAAGTGCAGAAGCACTGTCATCCAGAATCAGAATTTCCGGATTCCCAACCAACGCTCTTGCAATCGTAAGCCGCTGGCGCTGTCCACCGGAAAGATTTTTACCTCCCTGCTCTATCTGTGTCTGCAATTTCTCTTCTTTGGTATCTACAAATTCTTTCGCCTGAGAAATCTCCAATGCTTTTTCTATGTCTTTTTCCGAAGCATCCTCCTTGCCCCATTTTAGATTTTCTTCAATTGTTCCTTTAAACAGAACTGCTTTTTGTGGGACAATTCCAATTTTCTTCCGCAGCGCTTTTACATCATAATCCTGCACTGGTTTTCCTGCAATGCGAACTTCTCCTTCTGTTGCATCGTAAAACCTTGGGATCAAATTTACCAGCGAAGATTTTCCCGCACCGGTACCGCCAATAATCCCAATCGTCTCTCCTTTTCTCACATCAAATGTAAGATCAGAAAGAGACGGCTCGCCTGCCCCCTGGTAAGTCAGTGAAACATGGTCAAACTCGACCATACATGTGCCTTGATTCTTTTCCCATTGCTCCTTGCCGGACTTCATAGATTGCTGTTCTTTCAGAATCACATCAATTCGATTTCCGCAGGCAATCGCCTTCGTCATCGAAACAATCAAATTGGCCAGCTTCATAAGTTCCACAAGAATCTGAGACATATAGTTGAGCAGGGCCACTACCTGTCCCTGTGTCAGAATTCCATTTTCTACTCGAATCGCTCCTATGTAAATGAGAAGAATAATAGAACCATTTACAACGATATATGTCATCGGATTCATAAGTCCTGAAATACGCCCAACGAATTTCTGTGCTTTTGTGAGATCCTGATTGTTCTTTTCAAACCGCGCCTGTTCTTCCTTTTCTTTATTAAAAGCTCTGATGACACGAATTCCCGTCAGATTCTCTCTGGTTGTTAAAAGCACCCTGTCCAAATACTCCTGTACTTTTTTATAAAGAGGAATCGTCCAGAGCATAATTCCAAATACGATCAATGACAATACCGGAATTGCTACCACGAACACCATGGCACCTTTGGTGTCAACGGTAAATGCCATAATCATGGCCCCGATTACGATAAATGGAGAACGCATGAACAGGCGCAGAACGAGATTCACCCCTGTCTGCACCTGGTTGATATCACTGGTCATTCTTGTAATCAGTGTCGAGGTCCCAAATTTATCAATTTCAGTATATGAAAAATTTTGAATATGCGAAAATAATACATGCCTTAATTCCGTCGCAAATCCGGTTGCCGCTTTTGCTGCATAAAATTGGGCTGTAACGGAACATACCAGACCGACAATTCCGAGCACAACCATAATAAGACACATTTTGATTACATATTTATAATCGCCATTCGCAATTCCCACATCAATGATCGCTGCCATAACCAATGGAATAAATAATTCAAAAGAAGCCTCCAGCATTTTAAAAAGCGGCGCCAGAATACTTTCTTTCTTATAATCCTTTAAATATATCAATAAAGATTTCATCCTCTTCGTCCCTTCTGCATCCAATTAAAAACATATTTTTTATCTTAGCACACTGGACTTAAGGTCGCAAGTGATAATCCTTATTCCATCTGCCTGCCTAAAAAAGAAGCTGCACAGGCCGCCATTTTCAGTTCTGTCTCTCCCAGCTTTTTCTTTGCTTCTTTGGTCAGTAAAATCACACCTCCAATAATATCCCCTTCGCAGATGACCGGACTGATGACCTGACTTTGAAACAATCCATCCTGTTCCTCAATGATTTTCGTGTATTTCTTTTCACCAGTATGAGCGACATACGCCTCACGCCTTTGCAGCGCTTCTCTTAAATTCTTTGTGATCATCTGTTCCATGAATTCTTTTCTTCCACCCCCTGCTGATGCAATTACCTGCTCTGTATCCGTGATACAGACCAAAACCCCCGATGTCTGTGCAAGACTTTCTGCATAAATCTGAGCGACATTTCCCATCTCACCAAGGGGAGAGTATTTTTTCAAAATAATCTGACCTTCCCGGTCAGTAAAAATCTCCAGCGGATCCCCTTCCCGAATTCGAAGTGTCCTTCGGATCTCTTTCGGAATAACGACGCGTCCAAGATCATCAATCCTTCTTACGATTCCAGTTGCCTTCATATATAAAAATACCTCCATCTGCAAATACTTTCTATTCCGATTAACGTAATAGTAGTATCTGTAAACTAATAGTAGTATCTGTAAACAGAGGAATTTTATACCTTATTTTGTTAGAACTAATCCAAACGAAGAGTGATTACCTTATTAAATAGCGTTCTCTCCCTTCGCCTGTATATTTTTCGAATGGTTTGTCGTTTGATGAAACCATATTCCTGTACGATAAAACAAAATGGACAAAACTGCAGCAACTGTCCATCCAACAGGCCAGGCCGTCCAGATTCCTACTGTTCCCAGCGCTGTCTTGGACAAAAGAACTGCCAATGCAACACGAAGGGTCAAATCTGTGAACGTTGCAATCATAAATTTTCCCATCATTTCGGCGCCGCGCAGAATTCCATCAGCAACCAGCTTTGCGGAAATCACAAAATAGAATGGAGAGAAAATTCTTAAAATTTCTATTCCTACACTCATAGCTGTTCCAGTCGGCTCCTTCAAGAATATATAAACAAGCCATTTCCCTGCAAAAAAGTACAAAAGGAATAATGGAGCACACAACAGCCATACCAGTTTAACTCCTGCCTTAAACCCATCACGAACCCTATGCAGTTTCCCTGCACCTATATTCTGTGCCGTATAATTTGATACTCCATTTCCAAGTGTAGTTAAGGAAGTAATAACCAGATTATTTAATTTGATTGATGCCGAATATCCCGCCATAACACTAGAACCGAAAGAATTAATGACACCCTGAATAACGATATTGCCAACAGATATAAAACTTTGCTGTAAAATGCTTGGTACGGCAATGACAGAGATCATCTTTAATAGCTTCCATGAAAAAAACGGAGTATGTCCTTCTGTTTTGATTGTTCGAAACCGCCTGAATACAACTACAATGGCAAGAATACAGCTTATTCCCTGACAGAGAAAAGTAGCCCATGCAACACCTGCAACTCCCATTTTTAATACAGTCACAAACAAAATGTCCATTCCGATATTGCTTGTAGATGAAGCTGCCAGAAAGAGGAACGGTGTCTTGGAATCGCCAAGGGCAGAAAAAATACCGGTGGCAACATTGTAATAAAAGACAAACGGAAGTCCCAGGCAATAAATCTTTAAATATAGTTCAGAATCCGCCATAACATTTTCAGGTGTATTGATCAAAGTAAGCAAATTTCCACAAAAGCCAAGCCCAACCACCATAAGTATAGCACATAAAAAACCGCTGGCAATCAATGTAGTATATACGGCGGTCTTTAAGTCACGGTATTCTTTTTCTCCGAATAGCTTCGACACAATAACAGAACAACCTATATTACAGCCAAAGGCAAAAGCTATAAAAATCAGCGTAATTTCATAGCTGTTTCCAACAGCTGCAAGCGCATCTTCTCCCACAAATTTTCCAGCCACAAAGCTGTCGGCTATATTATATAACTGTTGGAAAATAATGCTGCCAAACAGCGGCAGACAAAATTTCCATAAAACCGTTTCCGGTTTTCCAACTGTTAGATCCTTATTCATGAAAAATACCTCCATTTTTGCATTTTGCAGGACTAATTGACATCCATGCTGTTTTGTATTATAATTTTTCTCTATTCATATGTAAAATATATATTTTACATTGTTTCAATATTAAATTAATATGGAGGTAGGAATGAATATTTCATACGAATATTATCGTATATTTTACTATGTTGCAAAATACGGAAACATTACGAAAGCTGCAGAAATCCTGACAAGTAATCAACCAAACATAACAAGAATAATTAAGGCTCTTGAAGTAAATCTTGGGTGCACTCTTTTTATCCGCTCACATAAGGGGGTGGTTTTGACACCAGAAGGAGAAAGTCTGTATGCTCATGTGAAAATTGCAGTGGAAAATATTATGGCTGGTGAAGAAGAACTGGCACATTGCAAAAGACTACAGAAAGGAATCATTTCTATCGGAGCGAGTGAGGTGGCTCTTCGTTGCCTGTTGCTTCCAATTCTGGATAGATACCGCCGCATGTACCCCGGAGTTCAAATTAAAATTTCAAACCATTCGACACCACAGGCAATATCTGCCCTGCAAAATGGATTGGCAGATATTGCTGTTGTCACAACACCGTTAGATTTCTCCGATAAGATAGATATTATTAAAATCCGTAAATTTCAAGAATGTGCCGTATGTGGGAACGCATATAGTCATTTAACCACCAAAACTCTTTCGCTTTCCGATTTAACATCCTTTCCTTTAATCTGTCTCAGTGCCGGAACGAAAACATATTCCTTCTATACAAAGTTGTTTCATCAATACGATCTTGAAATGCGGCCCGACATCGAAGCTGCCACAGCAGACCAGATACTCCCAATGGTAAAGAATAACCTCGGCATAGGTTTTGTACCGGAAGATTTTCTGTTGGAAGCAGATAACAATGAGGAAATACATACACTAACCCTTGAACAGGAAATTCCCCCGCGCTATATATGCCTTATCAAAAACAGAGAAAGCTCACTAAGCATTGCAACCAGAGAATTGGAAAAAATGATACTTGACGCCAGATAGATTACTTTTCATCAAAGAAGAAAAATTTTATTCCATTATTGACTTATTTGTATTTCTTTAATATTATAGAAATGTTATACATTACTATCTAAATATCTAAAGACAGGGAGTTATTATGAGTACAAAATCAAATTTTTCAAGTCGAATCGGATTCGTTCTTGCCGCAGCCGGATCTGCCGTAGGTCTTGGAAATCTATGGAGATTTCCGTATCTGGCAGCCAAATACGGTGGTGGAACCTTCCTTTTTATTTATCTTATTTTTGCTTTAACCTTTGGTTTCACAATGATGATGACAGAAGTTGCCATCGGACGTAAAACAGGAAAAAGTGTTATTGGAGCTTTCGCAGAATTAGATAAGCGTTTTTCTTTTCTCGGATATCTCTCCGCAGCTATCCCGGTTATTATTTTCCCATATTATTGTGTTATCGGCGGTTGGGTAATCAAGTATATGCTCTTATTTTTTACAAAGCAAAGTGCATTTGCTGCATCCGATGAAGCATTTGGCACATTTATCGGAGGCACAAAAGAGCCACTGCTTTTCTTTATTATTTTTATTCTTCTCTCCTCTGTAATCGTAGTATTCGGAGTGGAGAAAGGCGTAGAAAAGTTCAGCAAACTTTTAATGCCGGCCCTGGTTCTTCTTTCTATAGGAATTGCCATTTACGGTTTGACCGTTGACGGTGCTATGGCAGGTGTAAAATATTACCTGACACCTGATTTTTCCAAATTATCAATGAATGCCATATGTGCTGCGCTTGGACAGCTATTCTATTCCCTCTCTATTGCCATGGGAATTCTGGTAACATATGGCTCTTACCTCAAGAAAGAAGATGATCTCGGGAAGAGTATTACACAGATCGAAATTTTTGACACAGGAATTGCATTTCTTTCTGCACTGATTATAATTCCTGCCGTGTTTGCTTTCTCTGGCGGTGATCCTGCCACTTTGGGTGCCGGTCCATCACTGATGTTTATCGCCCTTCCGAAAGTTTTTTACAACATGAAGCTTGGTACGATCATCGGATTTGCTTTCTTTGTTTTGGTATTTTTTGCAGCACTGACTTCGGCTGTATCGCTTTTTGAAACCATTGTTTCTATTATTATGGAAAAGGGGCTGTCGGAAAATAGATAGTTCCAAACAGGGGCAGGTGTGATTCGCATGAGTCACACCTGCCCCTGAAACTTTTCCATAAAAAAGAAAAAGATGGCTAACAACAACCATCTTCTCC
>Ga0129317_1001070_pt1 | contig 22536 bp, 23 predicted proteins | sample Cm1ome_FD_94430 | JGI IMG/M metagenome (GOLD analysis project Ga0129317, IMG submission 94430) | Eastern black-and-white colobus group fecal microbial communities from Wisconsin, USA - Cm1105 metagenome | ecosystem: Host-associated > Mammals > Digestive system > Large intestine > Fecal | place... | reverse complement strand
TCAGAAGTTATCCAAAGAGGAACGAAGAACACGCAGCCACCGCCTTATCGTCCGGGGTGCAGTCTTTGAAAGCATTGTGCCGGAAGCAAAGAACATGACCGACGAGGAAGCCACAGCACTTCTTAGGCTCGCCTTGACGAGTGAACCAGCGCGGGAATATCTGAAAAAACGAGCCGAGGGAGCGACAAGCTGAAAATCCCTTAGGCACTAAGGGCGCACTTATACACCCTTACGGGCGTGTGCGCTCTGCCGAGGGCTTATCTCCGCACAGGGAACTTTCCCCGCGCTACGATATGGCGGCTTTGCCGCAACAAGGGGCTGCACCCCTTGCGCCGCTTCGCGGCTATCCCTGCACACCCACAAAAACAGTACACCCGCCGTTGGCGTCTGTACCATTTTTGCGGGTTTTATTATCCTATCCGGGAGGTGATACCCATAGCCATTTACCATTGGAACATCGGCATTGTGAGCCGAGGAAAAGGCAAATCAGCCGTTGCCGCAGCCGCCTACCGAAGCGGCGAAAAGCTGACAAACGAATGGGACGGAATGACCCATGACTACACCCGCAAAGGCGGCGTTGTCCATACAGAAATCATGCTGCCGCCCCACGCACCGCCCTCTTTCTCTGACCGTTCAACCTTGTGGAACAGCGTGGAGCTTTACGAGAAAGCCGGGAACGCCCAGCTTGCCAGAGAGATTGACGCGGCACTCCCCATAGAATTATCCAGAGAGGAACAGATCCGGCTTGTCCGGGAATACTGTTCCTCTCAATTTGTTTCCAGAGGAATGTGCGTTGATTATGCCATTCACGACACCGACAGCGGCAACCCCCATTGTCATATTATGCTTACCATGCGTCCCCTTAACGAGCGCGGAGCATGGGCGGCGAAATCCAAAAAGGAATATGACCTTGACGAAAACGGCGAGCGTATCCGCTTGCCAAGCGGCAGATATAAGACCCACAAAGTTGACCTTACAGGCTGGAACGACAAGGACAACACCCTCTTGTGGCGCAGGGCATGGGCTGACTATACCAACGACTTTTTGGAGAGGAACGGAAGCCCGGAGCGTATCGACCACCGCAGCAACGCCGAGCGCGGCATTGACGAGATACCCACCGTCCACATGGGCGTGGCGGCTTGCCAGATGGAGAAGAAAGGTATCGCCACCGAGAAAGGCGAACTGAACCGAAATATCCAAAAGGCAAACCGCCTTATCCGGGAAATCCGGGCGCAGATTGGGAAGCTCAAAGAATGGATTGCCGACCTGTTCAAAGCGCGGGAAACCGCCCCAGAACAGCCGCCGCAATCTCCCAACCTTGCAAATCTGTTGATGAAGTATTTGAGCGTCCAGAGAGAAAAGAGCCGGAAGTATTCGCAGCGTTGGCAACAACAGCACACAGCCGATGAACTGAAAACCATAGCGGCGGCGGTCAACTATCTTTCCGAGCATGGTATCTCTAATCTTGACGAGCTGGACGCTTCCCTTTCCTCTGTCAGTGATAAAGCCTCTTCAATCCGGGCAGGAATGAAAACCGCCGAGCAGCGCATGAAAGAACTGCAAAAACTAATTGAATACGGGAAGAACTACACAGAGTACAAGCCCATTCACGATGAACTGAAAAAGCTGCAAAACGGCTGGACAAACAAGCGCGACAAGTACGAGGAAGCCCACCGCGCCGAGCTGACCCTATGGAACGCAGCAAGTCGCTATCTCCATGCACATTTGCCGGAGGGCGTGAAAACCCTGCCGATCTCCGCGTGGGAGAAAGAATATACCGCCCTCAAAGCACAGCGGGAAGCGGAATATGACACGCTGAAAGATACCCGCGCCGAGGTTGCCGAGCTTCAAAAAATCCGCAGGTGCGTGGATATTGCACTCCGCGCCGACCAGCCGGAGCAGACGCAGACCAAGAAACACGAACAGGAACGATAACAGGAGGACACACAATGTATTTTTCACAGGAACAGATAGACCGGGCAAACCAAGCCGACCTTGTTTCTTTTTTGCAAGCACAGGGCGAACAGCTTGAACGCGCCGGGAATGAATACCGCTGGAAGCGGCACGACAGCCTGACAATCCGGGGAAACAAATGGTACAGGCACAGCCAGAGCAAGGGCGGCGGCCCCGTTGATTTTGTCATGGAGTTTTTCGCCAAGAGCTTTACCGAAGCCGTTGAAATGCTGACAGGAGAAAAAGGTGCAGCCCCGCCGCCGGATAGACCAATCCCCGAGTCCTTTTCTGACTTCCGATTGCCGCCCCACAGCACCGACAACCGCACAGCGAGGAACTACCTCACAGCAGCCCGCCGCATTGATGAAGATGTGACGGGCTTTTTCTTTGCCAGCGGCGATATTTACGAAGACGCAGCCCACCACAACGCCGTATTTGTGGGGCGGGACGAGGACGGAGTACCAAGATACGCCCACCAACGCGGCACAGCCGGGAACTTCCGCCTTGATGTGAAAGGCAGCGACAAATCCTTTAACTTCTGCTACCGGGGCGAGGGCGAAAGGTTGTTTGTCTTTGAAGCCCCGATAGACCTCTTATCTTTCCTCTGTCTGTTCAAAAAGGATTGGCAAAAACAAAGCTATCTGGCGTTGGGCGGCGTGGGCGAGAAAGCCCTTTTGCGTTTCCTCTCTGACCGTCTGAACATCAAGACCGTTTACCTCTGCCTTGACAGCGACCAAGCCGGAAACGACGCTTGCAGCCGCCTTGTGGAGCTTATGCCGGAGGGCTTGACCGTCCACCGTCTTATTCCCCTTTTCAAAGATTGGAACGAGGTGCAGACGCGCCGGGGAGAAATCGCGGACGGGAAGTATATCCGGGAAGCGATTTACGGCTTGAAAGAGCCGCCGCAGGAAGAAACCGTTGAGATTATCCGTATGAGCGAGGTGGACACACAGACCGTTGAATGGCTATGGGAGCCGTATATTCCCTTTGGGAAAGTAACCATTGTGCAAGGCAATCCCGGCGAGGGCAAGACCACCTTTGCCCTACGCCTTGCCGCCGCCTGCACCACCGGGCGGGAGCTTCCGAACATGAAGCCCCTGCCGCCGTTCAATGTGATTTACCAGACCGCCGAGGACGGGCTGGGCGATACCGTCAAGCCCCGCTTGATGGAAGCAGAAGCCGACCTTGACCGCGTACTTGTGATTGATGAAGCCAAGCGGGAGCTTACCCTCTCCGACGAGCGCATAGAAAAGGCAATCACGCAGAACGGGGCGCGCCTGATTATCCTTGACCCCATACAGGCGTACATGGGCGAAAAGACCGACATGAACCGGGCAAACGAAGTGCGCCCCATGTTCCGCCGCCTTGCCGATGTTGCCGAGCGTACCGGGTGCGCCGTTATCCTTATCGGACATCTCAACAAAGCTGCCGGAGGGCAGAGCGCATACCGGGGCTTAGGGTCTATCGACTTCCGCGCCGCAGCAAGGAGCGTCCTGCTGATCGGGCGCGTGAAGCGAGAACCGAATGTGCGCGTTATCGTCCATGACAAATCTTCCCTTGCGCCGGAGGGCAAGCCCATAGCCTTTTGCCTTGACCCGGAAACAGGCTTTTCGTGGATAGGCGAGTATGACATCATCGCCGACGAGCTGCTGTCCGGCGCGGGCGGCAACAACGCCACCAAAACCGAACAGGCTGAACGGCTGATACTTGACCTGCTTGCAGACGGGAAAGAGCTTGCCAGCGAGGACATTGTAAAAGCCGCAGCCGAAGCCGGAATATCCGAGAGGACGGTGCAGAACGCCAAGCGTAACATGGGCAGTGTTTTGGGTGCAAAGCGTGTCGGCGGTCAATGGTACAACTTCATCAAGAAGAAACAGCCACCCGAACCCGCAAGCTGAAAGTGCAAAACGCAGACCCTTTGCACTTTGCACTTTCGCACTTTCACGATAATTTGCGTCAATAACTCAAAAAAGCACTTGACAAAACGCTTCATGGGGTACGCCCGCCGACATCAAGCCCTTTATCGACCCTGTGTTTGAAAACAATGTGCTGCTGACACAGACCGAACGGTTGATGATGTCCAACCGTCCGAAGGATCCGAAGAATGCGAGAAACAAGAATATCCTTGTCATAGGGGGCAGCGGTTCGGGAAAGACCCGCTTCTTCGCCAAACCCAACATCATGCAGCTTCACAGCTCCTATGTGATCACTGACCCAAAAGGCAGCCTGATTTGCGAGGTAGGACAGCTTTTGCAAAGGGCAAAGTACCGGATCAAGGTGCTGAATACCATCAACTTTTCCAAGAGTATGCACTACAACCCCTTTGCCTATCTGCGCAGCGAAAAAGACATTTTGAAGCTGGTCAATACGATTATCGTCAATACCAAGGGTGAGGGCGCACAGAGCGCCGAGGATTTCTGGGTGAAGTAGGAACGTCTTTTCTATTCGGCGCTGATTGGATATATTTTCTACGAAGCGCCGGAGGAAGAAAAGAACTTTACCACCATGCTTGACATGATCAATGCCAGCGAAGCAAAGGAGGATGACAGCGAGTTTCAAAGCCCCGTTGACCTCATGTTTGCCCGGCTGGAAGAAAAGGATCCGGAGCATTTTGCGGTACGGCAGTACAAGAAGTTCCTGCTGAGTGCCGGAAAGACCCGTGCCTCGATCCTTGTCAGTTGCGGTGCAAGGCTTGCTCCCTTTGACATTCGGGAACTGCGGGAGTTGATGGAATATGACGAAATGGAACTGGACACGCTGGGCGACAGAAAGACCGCCCTGTTCCTCATCATGAGTGATACAGATTCGACCTTTAATTTTGTCATTGCCATTTTGCAAGCCCAGCTATTTAACCTGTTATGTGACAAGGCCGATGATGTGTACGGCGGCAGGCTGCCCGTTCACGTCCGCTGCATATTGGACGAGTTTGCCAACATCGGGCAGATCCCGCAGTTTGACAAACTCATTGCTACTATCCGAAGCCGTGAAATATCGGCTTCTATTATTTTGCAGTCGCAGAGCCAGCTAAAGGCGATCTATCGGGACAATGCCGATACCATAGTGGGCAACTGCGATACCATGCTGTTTTTAGGCGGTAAGGAGAAAACCACGCTCAAAGAGATCTCGGAGATTTTAGGGAAAGAAACGATTGACAGTTTCAACACCAGCGAGAATCGGGGCAAGGAAATCTCCCACGGCTTAAATTATCAAAAACTCGGAAAGGAGCTGATGACACAGGACGAAATCGCAACGATGGACGGAGGAATGTGTATTTTGCAGGTGCGCGGCATCAGACCGTTTTTCTCCAAGAAATACGATATTACAAAGCACCCGAATTATAAATACCTTTCCGACGCCGACAAGAAAAATGCCTTTGATGTTGAGAGATACATCCGGGCGCAGAGAAAGAAGAAACGCACCCCTGCGATGGTAGAGCCGGAGGAACCGTTTGACTTTTACGACATTGATTTGTCGGATATGAATATGGCCGCAGAAGAAAGCGGCGAATGAAAGGAGCAGCTATGGAACGCTCGAATTATGAGGCTTTTATGGATTGTCTGAACCCGATGATCACGATCACCCGCGCTATCCTCTGCGGTGTAGTGCTGTGGGAGAAGATACAGGAGTGCGATGCTCTGGGTATCCCCTATACGGAAATTGACACGGAGGAAGCTGCGCGTGAAGTGGATCGACGGCTTGCAATGGAACGAGAGTATCTGTATGTCCTTGCCCTAAAAGAATGGGCGGAAGCAGACCTGTCCAGCCGGACAATCAAAACGGACGAAGCAGCCGCCGACAAGGGCGGCTGTACTACTGACCAAACACAAATCAATTCTGAATAATGGAGGTAATTTATGGATTTCTTTAACAGCGCAGTTGACGTATTGCAGACACTCGTGATCGCTCTCGGTGCCGGTCTTGGCATCTGGGGTGTCATCAACCTTTTGGAGGGCTACGGCTCGGACAATCCCGGCGCTAAGAGCCAGGGCATGAAGCAGTTCATGGCTAATTAAAGGGAACAAAAAGAAAGGAAAAACCAATCCAGACGGTATCAGCGGCAGGCTGCAAGAATAAATTGTGATTTCACAAGATTGGTGCTATAATAAGAGAAAAGTTCCTGCCGGGGCAGCCGCCCCGGTGGTATGGATAGAAAGGCAGGAAAACAATATGCACATCAGCTATAAACCACTCTGGCACACACTGTTAGAGCGTGATATGAGGAAAGAGGATTTAAGGCTTGCCGCTGGTATGACAACGAATATGATTGCCAACATGAGCAAAGAGGGAAAGCACATCAGTATGGATACATTAGCCCGTATCTGCGAAACGCTGAATTGTGAGATTACCGATGTGATTGAGTTAGTACCAGACGAGCCTGCTTCCACAGGAGGTAAGGAGCATGAGCGAATTGAAACCAAGAATAACGGAAAACGGAATTGATTATATCCTTGTCGGAGATTACTATATCCCAGATTTGAAGTTGCCGGAGGAACACCGCCCTATCGGAAAGTACGGACGGATGCACCGGGAATATTTAAGAGAAGCCCACCCAGCCAGATTGAACACATTGATACTGACCGGAGAATTGTGGACATATCTTGCAGACCTGAACGAACAGGCACAGGAACGGTTAGACACCATCATGGAGCAGATGAAAGCTGCCGAGGGCGTGACCGAAGAATTAAAGCGTACCCATCAAATGGAATGGGTGCGGCGGTGTAATAACATTCACAACCGGGCAGAAGAAATTGTATTGCATGAGATGATTTATTCATAATGGTATGGTAGAATGATTATGACAAAATAGAGTTTGAAGGGGGCATGAAAATGGCAATCTCAAATATAAATACGATTATCAATGATGATATTCATAAAGTTTGGGATATTGTTTTTGCTGTTGATAAATATAGTGAGTGGCGAAGCGATTTAAGCAAAACAGAAATCATAAATGATAAGCAGTTTATTGAGTACACGAAAGACGGATATGCAACTATATTTTCTATTACTGCTGTTGAGCCATATAAACGTTGGGAATTTGACATGAAAAATAGCAATATGACCGGGCATTGGATTGGTATTTTTACAGCTAAGGGAAATGAAACACAAATTGATTTTACAGAAAATGTGACACCTAAAAAGTGGTTTATGAAACCTTTTGTAAAACTCTATTTGAAGAAGCAGCAAACTCAATTTGTTCTGGACTTAAAAAAAGCATTGGAACAACAATGTTGAAGTTGTAAAGGAGAGAATACTATGAATAGAATCAAATATGCAGAACAGTTATATGCTCTTATTTCTATGTGCTTAGGCTGTGCTTTTATCGTTTTTGGTTTGCTTAGTTTTATTGGAATATTACAGCCTACATCAACGTCAATAGTTCAAAGTCAAAGGAACATTGGGATTGTTTTTTCTGTACTTGGTGTCGCTTTTTTAATTGCACAAGCAATTCTTACAGTTCTTGCTTCTGCAAAGAAGAAAACCTATTACGAGTTGATTTCTAACGGAATTAAAGTTAATGGGATTGTAGAAAAAGTATATATGCAGAAGTTTCTACAATATGGGAAAAAGTCCCCGTACAGAGTTCTTTACAGCTATACATACGGAGGGAAGATTTATCATCACAAAAGCCATCTCTTATGGGATAAGCCGTATATGAAAGAAACAGATTCGATTGCAGTATATATAAATGATTCAGAGAAATCGGCAATTCAATTATAGGGTGTATTTTAGTTGTATCCTCAGTGTATCGCCCTAAATTTTAACTGAATAACCACAGCACAAACCGCTGCTACATGGAAGCTAACAAACCATGCAACAGCGGTTTTTCTTTACCGTTTTTTCCGCTGGCTGATAGGCGTTCCCATTTTCTTTGACTTTTTGAGAATACGAATGAGCCAGCGAAATTCTTCATCTGACAGATTTTTATAGTTGATGCCGAGCTGCTTGCAGTAAAGAACAACCAGCTTTTCATCCCGGCTGCCCTTGAAATTTTCGACCGCTTCCAGATTTTCTTTCAGTTCATCGGCAACGGTGGTCTGGGGAGCACTTTCGCTGTCTTTTTTGTGAGCTTCCCGAATATCCCGGATAATGAGGTTGAGGTCATCCAGAACCATGTGACTGAAATATTCATCATCGCTGATATGGGCGGCTTGCAGCACTTTCAAATGCGGGTCATCTTCGCCGGGGCGATACCGTTCAATGATTTCATGCCGGACGGTATCGACAAGAGCGTTGAGATTTTGAATCTGCATGGTGGCAATCCCATCCACATAAATCTCAATGTCTGCAAGAAACTTGATAAAATCTTTATGTGTGGCAAGCTCACAGAGCAGACGGTTGTTAATCCGACCGCTTTTCAGGAGAGCAACCATCTCATCATTCAAATGCAGCTCCGTCAATGGCGTGTTGATCTGCTCCCTGTTCTCTGTTCGGCACAGTAGATAATCAACGGAAACTCCATAGAAAGCGATTGTCCAAGGCGACAAAACCCGCAGCGGAAAACGCGGCAGCAAAGCGTAAACTCACCCGCGCGGAAAAAAGAGAAATTGAGGCGATCATCCGCAAGTATAAGGGCGACGGCAAGCCCCATACGGCGCAGGATACGATTCCCTATCAGACCATGCACACGGACGGTATCTGCTATCTGGGCGGCAGGAGCTATTCCAAAAGTATTGAATTTTTCGATGTGAACTACCAGCTTGCCCAGCCGGACGACCAGACAGCGATTTTTGAATACCTGTGTGATCTGTACAATTATCTGGACGCTTCCATTCATGTGCAGCTTACCTTTGTCAACCGGAAAACCGACCGGGAGCAGCTTGCACAGAGTTTTGAGATTCCGCTTTGCGGCGACGGATTAGACCATATCCGGCAGGAGAACACGGGGATTCTGAAACGTCAGCTTGAACGGGGCAATAACGGAAACGTCAAGACCAAGTATCTGACCTATACCATTGAGGCAGACAATCTGAAAGCAGCGCGGGCGCGGCTTACCCGCATTGAAACCGACCTGCTGGGCTACTTCAAGGTGATGGGCGCAGCAGCGCGGGCATTGGACGGCAAAGATCGGCTGGAAGTGCTGCACGGTATCATGCACCCGGATGGCGAGCGGTTTTCCTTTGACTGGAATTGGCTTGCCCCAAGTGGGCTGTCCACCAAAGACTTTATCGCTCCGTCCTCATTTGCTTTTAAGAACAGCCGGATGTTCCAGATGGGCGGAAAGCTGTGCGCAGCCAGCTTCCTGCAAATTATCACCCCGGAGCTGAACGATCATGTATTGACGGACTTTCTGGATACCGATTCGGGCATTGTCGTCAATCTCCATGTGCAGGCGCTGGATCAGTCGGAAGCCGTCAAAATGATCAAGCGTAAGATTACCGATCTCGACGCCATGAAGATACAGGAACAGAAAAAAGCTGTCCGGGACGGCTACGATATGGACATACTTCCCTCTGACCTTGCGACCTACGGCGGCGAAGCGAAAAAGCTCTTAAACGAACTGCAAAGCCGCAATGAGCGTTATTTCATGATCACTTTCCTTGTGCTGAACTATGGCGATACCAGGCGCAAGCTGGAAAATGACGTGTTCCGCGCCGCAGGAGTGGCGCAGAAATACAACTGCCAGCTTGCCCGTCTGGACTTCCAGCAGGAACAGGGACTTGTATCGTCCCTGCCGCTGGGGGTGAGCCAGATCAAAATCACACGGGGAATGACAACCTCTGCCGTCGCGATTATCGTTCCCTTTGTGACACAGGAGCTGTTCATGGGCGGCGACGCCTTTTATTACGGACTGAACGCCAAATCCGGCAACATGATCATGCTGGATCGCAAAAATGCCCGCTCTCCCAACGGGCTGGTATTCGGTACACCCGGCGGGGGCAAGTCCTTTTCCTGTAAGCGCGAGATGGTAAGCGTGATTCTGAAAACCGGCGACCATGTGATCGTGTGCGACCCGGAGGGCGAATATGCGCCACTGGTGAAGCTGCTCCACGGGCAGATTATCCGGCTGTCACCCACCAGCACCGACTATGTGAACCCGCTGGACATCAATCTGAATTATTCCGAGGACGAAAACCCGCTGGCGCTGAAATCCGACTTTGTGCTGTCTTTTTGTGAGCTGATTATGGGCGGCAAGGCCGGACTGGAAGCCATTGAAAGAACGGTAATTGATCGGGCGGTACAGCGGATCTACCAGCCTTACTTTGCTGACCCATGCCCGGAGAATATGCCGATCCTGTCCGACCTGCACGACGCGCTGACGGCGCAGCATTTACCGGAAGCCGACCGGGTAGCACAGGCGCTTGACCTGTATGTATCGGGATCCCTTAACTTCTTCAACCACAGAACGACGGTGGACATCAACAACCGCTTTGTCTGCTATGACATTAAGGAACTGCCGAAGAATCTGAAAAAGCCGGGGATGCTGATTATTCAGGATCAGGTATGGAACCGTGTTACACTCAACCGCAACGCAGGCGTTTCCACATGGTATTATGCCGACGAGTTCCATTTACTTCTGAAAGAACCGCAAACCGCAGCCTATTCCGCAGAGATATGGAAGCGTTTCAGAAAATGGGGCGGCGTGCCGACGGGCGCGACCCAGAACGTCAAGGATCTTTTATCTTCGCCGGAAATTGAAAACATCCTTGAAAACTCTGACTATATCTGTATGCTCAACCAAGCGGCAGGCGACCGCAAAATCCTTGCAGAACGGCTAAACATTTCGTCGGAGCAGCTTAAATACGTTACCAACTCCGCGCCGGGCGAAGGTCTTTTATTCTTTGAAAACGTGATACTGCCTTTCGTGGATCACTTTCCCAAGGACACCGAGCTTTACCGTATCATGTCCACCAAGGGAGATCACTATAGTCTATAACTTCATCGGTGCATTTGACTTTACACGGGCTATCGAAGAAGCCCACAATACAACTCAAAAACAGCAAAAGACGGCATAGCCGTCAAGCTAAACCGTCTTTTGCTTCAATGTTTTCTTAAGTCACCGCCCCATTTACGCGGGCTTTTTCTATGTGTCATGAATCAGAACAAGGTAAGAGGAGTATTTTTTTCAATGAGTGGTGAATACCATATTCTCAAGGATTATTACTTGTTCGAATTTTTCGAAAAACGGCTATACTATTAAGGAAAAGAATGGTAAAATATACGCGAACACAATGAGCCGAGCGGCTGCGAAGCAGACATTTGGCGAATGTGCGCGAACCAGGATGAAGCGTCAGCGGAATCATGGTAAATAAAAGACAAATGAATTCGCCAGCAAAAAGAGGAGGATACGGAAAATGGCTAACATGAAAATTTTCGACAAGATGATCGCGAAGCTTACAGAAAATCCGAAAACGATCGTATTTACAGAAGGGACTGATGCAAGAATTCTGGAAGCATCAGACAGACTTTTAAAAGATAAGTTTTTAAAACCAATTCTTGTCGGCAATGTGGATGAAGTAAAGGCAGCTGCCGAAAAATACGGGTTTGTGATTGATGGAGCGGAAATCATTGATCCGGCTGATTATGATAGATACGATGAAATGGTAGATTTGTTCTGTGAACTTCGCAAGAGCAAAGGTATGACGCCGGAACAGGCAAAAGGCATTCTGGCAAAAGGAAATTATTTTGGTACTATGCTTGTGAAGATGGGCGTTGCAGATGCGCTTCTTGGAGGAGCTACGTATTCTACAGCGGATACGGTGAGACCGGCGCTTCAGGTCATCAAGACAAAACCGGGCAACAAGGTAGTTTCTTCTTGCTTCATTATGGTTCGTCCAAACGAAGATGGAACGAATGAAATGCTTGCAATGGGTGACTGTGCGATCAATCTGAATCCGTCAGATGATGAACTTGTTGAGATTGGTATCGAATCGGCAGAATGTGCGAAGCTCTTTGGCATTGATCCGAAGATTGCTTACCTCAGCTATTCAACGATGGGATCTGGAAAAGGGGAGAGCGTGGACAAGATGCGCTCAGCGGCTGCGAAAGCAAAAGAAGCGAGACCAGATCTTGCAATAGAAGGTGAACTGCAGTTTGATGCGGCAGTTTCCCCGGTAGTGGCTAATACAAAATGCCCGGGAAATCCAGTGGCAGGACAGGCTAATGTATTTATTTTCCCTGATATCAATGCAGGAAATATTGGATACAAGATTGCACAGAGATTAGGTGGATTTGATGCATATGGACCAATTCTTCTGGGACTGAATGCACCAATCAATGACCTTTCTCGCGGATGCAATGCAGAAGAAGTTTATTCAATGGCTATTATTACAGCAGCACTTGCTTAGGGGAGAGTAGAATAACAGAAATAAAAGCAGGGGATATTGAAAGTTCAATATCCCCGATTTGTTTATAGCAGTTGTAAAATTCGCTCTGCGTTCTTGGTGCAGATGGCATCTATTTCTGATGGTAGAAATCCGTTGTCATGTAATGCTTCGTCGAGCCGATACATGCATTCACATCCTGGGATTTCAAGTTTACAGGTGATTCCGTCAAAATCCGTTCCAAGTGCAGCAATATCCAGACCACCTACATTAATAATATGCCTTAAATGTTTCGTGAGTGCTTCTAAGGTACAGACACCGTCGCCCTGCAGAAAGGAACCACAGAAGTTGATTCCCACAAGGCCTTGACATTTGCCTAACTGACGCAGCATCTCATCCGTCAGATTTCGTGAGTGCCCGCGCAGACTGCGACAGCAGGAATGGCTCGCGATGAAAGGTTTCTTTGTATTGGATGCAACATCCCAAAAGCCCATGTCTGAAAGGTGAGAGACATCGACTAGCATTCTCAGTTCTTCCATACGTTTCACAACTTCAATCCCGAAAGACTTTAATCCAGTATCCGGCTCAGCTGACATAAGGTGTGGAAATCCAAGACAGTTTTCAAAATTCCATGTCAAGGTAATAAGGCGGATGCCTTCGTTATATAATGTTTCCAGGCGATTCATGTCACCTTCCAGAATACCGCCTTCTTCTATAGTGAGGAAGCAGGAGAGCTTTCTATTATTCTTATTTTCCAGATAATCATGATAAGAAGTGGCAAGTCTGGCAGGAGCGTCAGGAGAAAGTGATGATTTTATAAGCTGAATCATGCCCAGCGCATCATCAAAATGTGTCTCCCTTTTGGAAGGACTTGCTTTATGTAAGAAACATGCAAAGAACTGAGCAAGATACCCGGCATCAATTAAGCGGGTCAAATCGAGATGACCATTGTTCTTCCACAATGTTTCGGCTGGATCAGACGTGTGACCGTAGTATAGGCGTGATAACGTATCACAATGAAAATCAATATAGTTCATAATTTACCTCCAATTTAGTACGTTGACAAAATAAAGTGCACGAAATATAATATAATGAGACAAGGGTTGAAAGGTCGGCATTTTTTGCTTCTTACACTTATATATTAAAATGAGAAAAGAAATAGTCAAGGGCAGTATGTATGAAATTTACAAAAATGCACGGCCTTGGAAATGATTACATTTGTGTGAGTGGCTTCCGAGAAAAAATTTTTGAACCAGAAAAGATGGCAGTAACATTGTGTGATCGTCACTTTGGAATTGGAGCTGATGGTCTCCTTTTAATTTTACCGTCAGAGCAGGCGGATTTTAGGATGGAGCTTTATAATACTGACGGATCCAGCGCAAAAATGTGCGGAAATGGGATAAGATGTCTCGGAAAATATGTATTTGAACACGGACTGACCAGATCCTGTGATCTCATGATAGAAACAATGTCAGGAATGCATCGTATTTTTCTGCAGATGAATGCAGGAAATGTGGAAAAAGTCAAAGTTGATATGGGCATACCAATTTTGAATGCACACAGCATACCGATTCTTAGTGAGAAGGATATTGTGTTTCAAGAAGCGATTTGGGTATGTCAGAAAAAATTTCTAATGACAGGGGTTTCTATGGGAAACCCACATGTGGTAATATTTATGGAGGATCTTGCCCATCTGGAGATGGAACGATGGGGAAGTGCACTGGAATTTCATTCAAGATTTCCAGAGCGCATGAATATAGAATTTTGTAAAGCCATAGATGAACGAACGCTGCAGGTGCGTGTGTGGGAGCGGGGTGTTGGTGAGACGCTGGCTTGTGGAACAGGAGCTTGTGCGGCGCAAGTTGCGGCGGTTTTGAATGAATTTACAGAGCGGGAAGTGTGTGTCAGGCTTCCAGGAGGCGATTTACAGGTTGAGTGGAATCGAGAAACAGAGCATGTCTTTCTGACCGGCGGTGCTGAAATCGTATTTGAAGGAAAAATAAATGAAAGTATATAAAAGGAGCAGATGAAATGTACACAGTAAATGAAGATTATTTAAAATTACGGGGAAGTTATTTGTTTTCTAATATTGCAAAGAAAGTGAGTGCATTTTCGCAGGTAAATCCGAATGCAAAGATTATCCGTCTTGGTATCGGTGACGTAACACAGCCGCTTGCGCCGGCTATTATTGAAGCACTTCATAAAGCAGTGGATGAAATGGCATGTGCAGAGACCTTCCGTGGTTATGCACCGGATCTGGGTTATGAATTTTTGAGAAGTGCAATGGCAAAGAATGATTATCAGGCACGGGGGTGTGAGATCTCGGCAGACGAAATTTTCATTTCCGATGGAGCTAAAAGTGATTCAGGAAATATTCAGGAGATTTTTGGACCGGACTGTAAAGTTGCCGTGTGTGATCCTGTTTATCCTGTATATGTGGACACAAATGTTATGGCAGGACGTGCGGGTGTCTTCCAGGAAGCGACAGAAACATGGAGTAATGTAATTTATATGCCGTGTACGAAAGAGACGAATTTTGCTCCGGAGCTTCCGACAGAAACACCGGATATGATTTATCTGTGTTTCCCAAATAACCCAACAGGTTCCGCTATCACGAAAGACGAACTTCAGAAGTGGGTAGATTATGCAAATAAAGTTGGCGCAGTGATTATCTATGATGCTGCATATGAGGCATATGTTACAGAAGAGAATGTCCCGCATACGATTTTCGAGTGCGAAGGTGCAAGAACCTGTGCGATTGAACTGCGCAGTTTTTCAAAGAATGCAGGATTTACAGGGGTGCGTCTTGGAGCAACTGTCATTCCAAAAGATTTAAAATGTGGAGATGTGATGCTGCATTCGCTTTGGGCAAGACGTCATGGAACGAAATATAACGGTGCGCCTTATATTATTCAGAGAGCAGGCGAAGCTGTGTATACAGAGGCTGGTCAGGCACAGATCAAACAGCAGATTGCATACTATCAGAAAAATGCAAAGACAATCTTCGACGGACTGAAAAATGCCGGATATAACGTATCCGGGGCAGTGAACTCGCCATATATCTGGCTGGAAACACCAAAGGGAATGACTTCTTGGGAATTTTTTGATTATTTACTGGAGAAGGCAAATGTCGTAGGGACACCGGGAAGTGGATTCGGACCGAGCGGAGAAGGATACTTCCGTCTGACTGCATTTGGAAGCTATGAAAATACACTGGAAGCGATTAAGAGAATCGAAAAACTGTAATTAGAGTAGAGGATTTGTAGGCACCCATGTTGATGTGGGTGCCAAATTTATTGTATAGGCAACGAGGAGGAGCAGATAAAAAGGGAAGACAACACAATTTTATCTGCCAAAACCAAGAAAAAGTGGAAATGCGGAGTGGAGAAAAAGTTATTGTAAAAAGTTATTGACAACCACAAAAAAGTGAGTATAATTATATATGTTCGCTGAGAACAAAGGAGAAACAATGCGGAATGGTGTAATTGGCAGCACAGCAGACTCTGACTCTGTTAGTAGGGGTTCAAGTCCCTTTTCCGTAGTTCTTTTTGTCGGAGTGTGGCTCAGCTTGGTAGAGCGCTACGTTCGGGACGTAGAGGTCGCGTGTTCGAATCACGTCACTCCGAGTGATTCAAAATTAATTTAATAATGCGGAATGGTGTAATTGGCAGCACAGCAGACTCTGACTCTGTTAGTAGGGGTTCAAGTCCCTTTTCCGTAGCTGAGAGGAATCCAGAAGATTGGATTCCTTTTTTCGTATAAGCGATGAGCCAAAATCTTAAGCTTGCTTAAGATCTTGGCGATCGCATGCGAACGAGTGAAACGCGCAAAGCGTGTTTCATCTCGTTGACTCAATTAATAGAAAATCTGGAGGTGTATCAGAAATGGAAAGAAAAAAAACACATGAATTAAAAAACATCATAACGATTATTGTTGCGTCATTGATCTATTCAGTTGGAATCAGCTGTTTTTTAGATCCCAATCAGTTGGCACCCGGCGGAATTACCGGTATTGCAGTGATATTGAACCGATTGCTGAACGTTGAAACCGGAACTTTGTATTTCTGGCTGAATGTTCCCCTTGTGCTGTTGGGAATCTGGAAATTCGGGGTACACTTCATGGCAAAGACATTTTTCGCGATTGTTATGATTTCTGCGTTTACGAATTTACTGAATCCTGTCGGTGCACTGACAACAGACTTGTTGATTGCGGGTGCGGTCGGAGGAATATTGATTGCAGTAGGGGTTGGATTCATCTTTAAGGCAGGAGCGACAACAGGAGGAACGGATATCGTTATTAAGATTCTGCGCCAAAGATTCAGACACCTGAAGACGGGCTTTCTCTTCTTATGCACGGATCTCATCATCGTAGGCATTTCAGGAATTGTATTCCGTGATTTGAATATTGTATTTTATGCACTTGTGACGGTTATAATAAGTGGAAAAGCATTGGATTATGTGCTGTATGGCGGCGACGAAGCGAAAATGATTTATATTATAACAGATCAACCGGAACAAATCGGAGAACGTCTCATGAATGAATTAGAAGTTGGAATCACCTATTTGCACGGAAAAGGCGGATGGAACGATAAGGAGAAACTGGTAGTCTTTACGGTTGTTTCGACGCGTCTCGGACCAGAAGTAGAAGAAATTGTAAAAAGAGAAGATCCGGCAGCATTTATGATCATCAGCAATGCAAATGAAATATATGGAGAAGGATATAAAGATTTCTTTGCAGAAGTAATTTAAAGTAAAAAAGAAGAACACTAATAAAGGAACATAAATTCTTTGAAAATAGTGAAGGAGGAGTTATGTCCAGAGGAGAACAATATCTTTCTGTGGTGGCAGAAAAAATAAAAAACAAAATCGAAGAACTTGGAATAACAATACAGGCAGTTCAAAATGATATCGAGAGTATGCATGACTATTATTGGGAAAATTATACGGAAATGGATGAATATGGTTATGAGAATTTTGATAATCAGCAGGCGCTTCTGGCACAGGTAAATGCGAAACAGGATCATGCAAAAGAACTGGTGAAGCTTAAAAAGATGTTGGGTGCCCCTTTTTTTGGAAGTGTAGATTTTATATATGAGGATGAGGAAGAAGAAAATTCTTTCTATATAGGAATTTCTAATTTCTCGGAGAAATCGGGAAGTGTACCATTGATCTATGACTGGAGAGCGCCGGTTAGCAGTTTGTTTTATGACTACGACAAAGGAGAAGCTTCCTATGAAGCACCAGGTGGTCTGATGGAAGGAGAAATCATATCCAAGTGGCAGTACAAAATTCGTGATGGTCGTATGATCTATGAATTTGAAAGTGATATGAAGATTGACGATGATATTTTAAAACAAGAGTTGGGAAATAACAGTGATGTGCAGTTGAAAAATATCGTCCGCACGATTCAGAAGGAGCAGAACGCAATCATAAGAAATACGAAGGATAAGATTCTTGTGATCCAGGGAGTTGCCGGAAGTGGTAAGACTTCCGTGGCACTTCATCGGATCGCTTATCTTCTGTATCATGACAGGAAATTCTTAAAATCATCGAATGTGTTGATTCTTTCGCCAAATAGTGTGTTTTCGGATTATATTTCTCATATTCTTCCGGAACTTGGAGAGGAAAATATCAGGGAAATGAGTTTTGATCTTTTTGCGTACCGAGAATTAAAGGGTGTCGTAAGTGATTGTGAGGACCGTTATCATCATATCGAAAAATCTATGAAAGGTATGGTGAATGAGAAGCGATACAAATGGAAACAGTCGCAGGAGTATATCGGTGCGGTGGAAGGTTTCATGGTGTTTCTGGAAGATCGCCTGATTGATTTTAAAGATATTGTGTATAGAGGATTCAGTAAGTCGGCGGAGGAGATTCTGGTCTTATATTTTCAGAAATTTACAGATATTCCGTTATTGGAACGTATGGAAGCGGTGATGGAATATTGTATTGATGAATATGAAACTTTGTGCGGACGAAATTTAAATGAAGATGAACTGGAACTGTTGTGTGAAAAATTTATGAGTATGTATGAAACCAGAGATGTCTATGAAATTTATAACTGGATTTTAGAAGAAAATGGATTGCAGCCGTTGCCGGATGTTCCTGTGGAGGAACGCGTGCTTGCATACGAAGACGTATATCCGCTTCTTTATCTGAAGCAGCGCCTGTGCCGTGGAAAGAAGCATAAAGATATCCGGCATCTGGTCATTGACGAGATGCAGGATTATTCTTATTTACAGTATGTGATTTTGGCGGATATGTTTTCATGCAAAATGACGATTCTGGGTGACAGAGCGCAGACGATGGATACCAAAATGCATGATGTTCTGAGATTTTTACCAAAGATCTTTGGGAAGAAAAATTCACTTCGCATCATCGAGATGAAAGACAGTTACCGTAACACACTGGAAATTGCGAAATATGCAGAAAAGGTGTCTGGAATTTCTGGAATCAAATATCTGGAGCGTCATGGAAAAGAAGTGGAAGAGGCAGAAGTCGCGACGAGAGAGGATGCGGTAGAAGAAATTTGCAGACAGGTAAATCTTGGACCCAAAGGTTATGAAACGGCTGCGGTGTTGACGATGACCGAAGAAGAGGCAAGGGAAGCATATGCCATTTTAAGTGAAAAGTGGGAAAATGTTTTCTATATTGACAGGGACAGTGCGAATTTCCGTAAGGGAATTACAGTAACCACTTATTATATGGCGAAAGGTTTGGAATTTGACCAGGTATTTGTGCTTGGTGCAGAACCGTCACATCCATTCTATCGTCAGTATCTGTATATTTGTGCTACAAGAGCGCTTCACGAACTGTATGTTAAGAGAATAAAGTAAGCTTTTGATTCCTATTTTCGTGTTTTCATGATAAACTAAAGACAGGAATAATTTTGAGATCGGGAGGTCTTTTTATGGCGAAATATATCATGGCATTAGATGCGGGAACAACGAGTAACCGGTGTATTCTTTTTGACAAATCTGGAAAAGTATGCAGTATTGCACAGAGAGAATTTACACAGTATTTTCCAAAGCCGGGCTGGGTGGAGCATGATGCGGACGAAATCTGGGCCAGTCAGCTTGGAGTCGCTGTTGAGGCAATGACGATGATTGGAGCGACGGCAGAAGATATTGCGGCGATCGGTATTACGAATCAGAGAGAAACGGCGATCGTCTGGGATAAACATACAGGAGAACCGATTTACCATGCAATTGTATGGCAGTGCCGGAGAACATCGGAATACTGTGATTCTTTGAAAGAAAAGGGATTGACAGAAGCATATCGAAAGAAAACCGGACTTGTGATTGACGCATATTTTTCAGGAACAAAGATAAAATGGATCCTGGATCATGTGGAAGGAGCCAGAGAGCGGGCAGAAAAAGGAGAACTCCTTTTTGGTACCGTAGAGACATGGTTGATTTGGAAACTCACAAAAGGCGCAGTTCATGTGACAGACTATTCCAATGCTTCGCGTACAATGTTATTTAACATTAATACACTGGAATGGGATGATGAAATCCTGGGAGAACTGGATATCCCAAAATGTATGCTTCCGGAAGCGAAGCCATCCAGCTTTGTGTATGGGGAAACGGATCCTGCCTTTTTTGGTGCGCCGATTAAGATTGGCGGGGCGGCAGGTGACCAGCAGGCTGCGCTTTTTGGTCAGACATGTTTTCATGCGGGCGAAGCAAAAAATACTTATGGAACAGGCTGTTTCCTGCTTATGAATACAGGAGAGAAACCGGTGTTTTCAAAAAATGGTCTGGTGACCACGATTGCATGGGGCCTGGATGGAACCGTCAATTATGCACTGGAAGGATCAATTTTTGTGGGTGGTGCGTCGGTTCAGTGGCTGCGTGACGAAATGAAGCTGATTGATTCGGCAGCAGAGTCAGAAGAAATGGCACTTCGTGTGGAAGATACGAACGGATGTTATGTGGTACCTGCATTTACCGGGCTTGGAGCACCGCACTGGGATCAGTATGCAAGAGGAACGATCGTAGGGCTGACCCGCGGGGTGAATAAGTATCATGTTATCCGTGCTACACTGGAATCCATTGCGTATCAGGTAAATGATGTTCTGGAAGCGATGAAAGCAGATTCCGGAATTGTACTTTCTGCTTTAAAGGTAGATGGTGGAGCGAGTGCAAATAATTTCCTTATGCAGACACAGTCGGATATTATTCATGCGCCAGTGGAGCGGCCGATGTGTGTAGAGACAACAGCGATGGGAGCAGCTTATCTTGCGGGCCTTTCAGTTGGATACTGGGAGAGTAAAGAAGATGTTGTGAAGAACTGGTCCATTGACAGGAAGTTTGAACCGATGATTACGGAGGAAGAACGTGCGAAACGGACCGGGGGATGGAATAAAGCAGTAAGATATTCTTATGGCTGGGCAAAAGAAGACTAAAAAGAACAGGAGAGAAAAAGATGAAGGTATTTATTTACGGAATTGAAAGTTGAAGTGGTTGTAAAGTGGCTCGGGAAGAGCTGGAAAAACATGGAATTGCATATAAATATCTGTCATTTTCAGACAGTATTATGAATTTGAGAAAATTCCTAAAGTACCGGGATGAAGAGCCCATGTTTGAAGAAGTGAAGGCTGCCGGACGTGTAGGACTTCCATTGTTTCAATTAGAGGACGGTACATTGACCTTCGACGTAGAAGAAGTTATTGAAAAAGCCGGGAAATAAGAGGAAGGAAAGATGAGAGAAAAACTACAAAATTCTTATGAGTCAGTGAGAGTTTTGGTGGAAACACTTATCCTCTGGTCTTTTTTAGCCATATCGATCGGTGGCGCAATTGGTGTTGTGGCAAGTGTGTTTGCACATGCAGTGGAATGGGCGACTGGATATCGTGAAGCACACCCGTTTCTGCTTCTGGGACTTCCAATCGGTGGTCTGGTGATTGTCTTCTTATACAAGATTATGGGGCAGGAAAAAAATGCGGGAACGAATATGGTACTGACAGTTCTTCGGTCAGATCATGACACCATGCCGGGAATCGTGACTCCGTTGATTCTGGTTTCCACGGTTATCACCCATTTCTTTGGTGGTTCTTCCGGGCGTGAAGGGGCGGCGCTTCAGTTTGGAGCAAGCTTTGGATCTGTGATCGGAAGACAGCTGGAATTAAGTGAGAGTGATAAGAAAATTCTGATCCTGGCAAGTATGAGTGCAGCATTTGCAGCCTTATTTGGCACACCGATGGCTGCAGCTATCTTCCCGATGGAAGTGATTAGTGTGGGAGTGATGTATTATGCTGCGTTGGTTCCCTGTATGTTTTTTGCTTTTGTTGCAGAATACGTATCTGTGTTGATGGGGGTAAGAACATTTAAAATTCCATACTTGGTGGAATCAGTTCCTGATTTTTACAGTTTCAATTGTGCCAAAATCATTTTGCTGGCAATCTGTTTTGCGGTGGCAGGATCGTTGTTCTGCATTTTGCTTCACGAGAGTGAACATGTATTTAAAAAATGGTTTCAGAATCCGTATATCAGGGTGTGTGCAGGAGCGGCGGCGGTTATTTTACTTACTTTCCTGCTGCGAACGAATGCATATCTGGGACTTAGTGAAGCGCTGATTCATGCAAGCTTTGTGGAGGCGCAGGGATTTCAGCATTTCCTGTTAAAGATGTTGTTTACCTGTCTGACACTTTGTGTTGGGTTTAAGGGCGGTGAGATCGTACCATCGTTATTTATCGGTGCGACTCTTGGCTCTGCCATGTCAGCCGTTTTGAATCTTCCGCCGGATCTGTGTGCTGCGTGCGGAATGGTGGGTGTGTTTTGTGCAGTGACGAACAGCCCGATCAGTTCGATATTGATCGCTCTGGAATTGTTTGGTTTTGCAGGAATGCCATATTATTGTATGACAATTGCAGTAAGCTATCTGTTATCAGGATATCAGAGTTTGTACAAAGAACAGAAAATTGTCTACTCAAAAACAGAAAATAAATATGTAAACCGATCGACAGAATAAAATGTATTGTTTGAAAGAAAAGATGTGAAAGGGGGAGTTTTCATGAGTTTGTTTGGAAAAACATGTAGCTTATGTGGAGGAAGGCTTGACGAGAAAAACATTTGTACGGAATGTGGATTAGATAATTCCAAAAATGATAAGAATTATGTTTCGACAGGTACGGTACATCAAAGTCAGAAGGCGCAGCCACATGTGCATACAAAGTATCGTTCAATGAACGGTAAAGCAATGGAATTGTCAAGAAAAGTGTAGTCGTATAAACTCACTAAATTCTTTCAGTACCTATGCCGCAAGAAGTTCCTCCTGCAGCGTCCGATATACCACGGGCGGATACCCGCCCGGGTTAGCTG
>Ga0129317_1001068_pt1 | contig 22556 bp, 20 predicted proteins | sample Cm1ome_FD_94430 | JGI IMG/M metagenome (GOLD analysis project Ga0129317, IMG submission 94430) | Eastern black-and-white colobus group fecal microbial communities from Wisconsin, USA - Cm1105 metagenome | ecosystem: Host-associated > Mammals > Digestive system > Large intestine > Fecal | place... | reverse complement strand
GGAAAAGCTCCTCTGTAAGCTGTTTCATTGACTCTGCTCTTCCGCCGATGATCTCAAGGTAGCGCTCTGCCTCAGGAGACTTATCCTCACTTTTCAGCATATCAAGATAACCGCATATAGCTGTAAGCGGAGTCCTCAGGTCATGAGAGATATTGGTGACGGCATTTTTCAGTTCCATATCACCCTGCACAAAGCGGTGGTGCTCCTCGCGGAGAAGTTTAAGTTCCTTATTGAGTTCTGTTACCAGTCTTCTGACCTGTTTATCTCTGCTTGACACCGTTATTATCGAGTTTGTATCTGTTTTTAGGTATTCCGACAAAGCCTCTGCGATCTCCTTTGATGATTTACGCAGAAGCCAGACCTTCACTGATAAGAAAGCCGACAATAAAGCCAGCAGAATAGTCAGAACTACCATAGATGTACTCCCTTAACGAATATTCTTCTTTCTGAACATAAGGCACCCCGATAATGTAAACACAGTTATCACAGCAACAGAAGCAATTGCCCTATATGCCCCCATTCCACCCAAGCCTTCAGTGAGACCGATAGATGAAAACCACTGCCCCAACGGGAAAGCATTTGCTGCATATATCAAAGCTTTTCCGAGCTCTCCGCCAGTATTATGGCTGATTGACAGCATAACCGGTGTAACAAATGAACCGATCTGAAAAACCATTATCTGTATAGCTACACATATAGCAGGATAAGGTATCAGCATACTGAAAAATGTCACAAAAGCCGAATGTGCTATACAAAAAAGCAGTATCTCCCCTATATGTGCAGTGATCTGCCCCGCATCCCCTCCTGTTACCTGCATAGCAAGGACAGCTCCGGTCAGCCATGTGGCTGTCATGAGAACAACAACTGCTGTAACAGCGATACAGCTTGAAATATAGACCTGCGGTCTTGTATATCCGCAAACGAACTTGTTTCTGATAGTCTTATCCGAATATTCGCGTCCGAGAAATAGCGGCACAAACACCGATGTAAAGGCAATTATCCCTACTCCGAACACCTTAATCATCAGAAAAGCCTGCTCAGACGAGCTTTCTGTACCTGCTCCTGCGAAAGTTATGATAAAAGCGGCTGCAAGTCCGACGTATAGTAATTTATTTCTGAAAAGCCGCCATAAATACGAGTTTATAAGCTTAGTCAATCTGTTTACCTCATTTCAAATCTTTTCTTTTGAATAAAGCAATTCCTGCGGTCGTTACAACTGCGATCGTAACTGCATCCAAAATGCATATACCTGCAAGTGCTGTGTTGAGCTTTTTCTGCGAAACAGTTGAAGGATCCTTATAGTCCGAAAGATAATCGTCAATATCATAGGTATGGAGCACCTGATTGGTCGGCAGAATACGATCAAAGGCTTTATATACCTTTCTTTCTGTGACGCTCAGTATCTCGCTCTCGTTATAGTATTCTCCCGCTTCACGCCTGTTTCGGCTCCATGAATCACCGGAAATCTTTTCCTGTATTAGTCCCGATGAGACGATCATGATGATCATAAATACTATCGTCCATACTATTGAGCTTGCTCTCGATGAAATAAGCATGGAGAACAGAACAAACAGTGCATTGATCACTATTATCAGTACAGCGATAAGGATTATCCTTCTCATAGTCACCCATCCGTCCATACCATGTATACCGAATTTCAGAAAAGGCAGACTTATGATCGCTAAATTCACAATGAACATAATAAGTCCCGTTACAGTGCATACTATAAGCTCGGTCAGGTAAACATAGGCTCTTGAATGTCCTGAGATGATCTTGTTGCGTACAGTGCCGTCAGCGTGCTCCCGACTGATAAAGAGACTGTCTATAACAGCAGCAGCAAAACAATATGCCATTATATAAATGTACAGAGCAGCTTCAAAGACATATCCGTAAGCTTCCGCTGAGTAACTGTCCATTACAGGTCTTGTTGCCTCATCATATATGCTATGTACAGAAAAAAGTACTGACAGCACCATAAATATCCAAAAAAGCTTTGATCTGAACATACGGCTGAACTCGGCTTTTAACAAGTTTTTCATATTTCCACCTCACTTCAGGTCAAGTCTGCGGAACGTAACAGAGCCTATAAGCGTTGTTACCAGCGTTATTGCGATGTTGTAAACAGCCATGAACTCCCAGTGATATGGGAGTTCCCTTTCCGAGCTGAATCTGAATGCCTGACAAATAAACAGACCATCATATAAAACCTCTTTTACGGCAAGCTTAGTCCCCGAAAGAGATTCACTGTCAACTCCGTAAACATAGCTGTATTTATTGAGTATAGCATACTTTTCGGGAGAAATGATATCTTCCATCGCCATAAGCTCCATGCTGTGCTCTTCCAGTTCGTTTATGAGCGCCACACCTATAACGAACATAATGACGGCAGCTGTCATACATACTGTTACTGCTATTGTTCTGCTGCGGACGATCATTGTTATCATCAGCATGAAAGCTGTAACAGCAATAGTTCCGAGAACGCCCATTAAATGGAGCTGCATCATAACAGAGAATGAATGATGAAATGCTCCGAAAAACAGATAAGAGCAAACATAGAAGGTAAAAAAGAACAGATACTGTATAATGACCATAGCCACCGAACTAACAGCCAGATGGCACAAATATATGCCTGTTTTCGCGTTGCCGGCAATAAGCTTGTTCCTTACAGTTCCCTCGTCAAACTCTCCGCCTGCATGGAAAGCCACAAATATTGCAGCTATCATACCAATAGAGATAAGACCGATATAGAGCATACCGTCATTGAAAACCTCTGTCTGATGCTCCCTCTTTACTGTAATATATTTGATAAAGTTGAAGCTTGATGCCGTCACAAGAGTAAACAGAGCAATAAGCCAGAAGACCTTTCCCGAAAAGCAGCGTGCAAACTCTGCTTTCAGCAGCTTAATCATTTCCGCCACCTCCCACAAGGGAGATAAAGAAGCCTTCAAGGCTCTCGTCATGCTCGTTCATGGATATTACCTCGCAGTTTTCCTTGGCAAGTGCCTCAGAAAGCTTTGAGAAGTTGAGCTTTGCAAAAACATCTGCGGTAGTCTCTGACAGTATCTTGTACTCAACTTCCATGCCGTCAAGGACTCTCGCCATAGCTACTGTATCAGTCACCTCCATTCTGATACATTTGCGGCAGCTGTTTTCAAGCTCCTCTGCACTCATTTCCCTGACAACTCTGCCGTGGTCAACAAAGCCATAGTATGTGGCAAGCTTGGCAAGCTCATCAAGGATATGGCTGGATATCATTACTGTTATCTCTTTTTCGCGGTTGAGCTTGAGGATAAGCTCTCGCATTTCGACTATTCCCTGAGGATCAAGTCCGTTTATCGGTTCGTCCAGTATAAGAAGATCGGGCTCACCGACAAGCGCAATAGCAATACCGAGACGCTGCTTCATGCCAAGGGAAAAGTTCTTTGCCTTCTTTTTGCCGGTATTTGCAAGTCCAACAAGCTTGAGAAGCTCATCAACGCAGCTGTAATCGGGAAGTCCAAGCATCCTGCACTGATACTTTAAATTCTGCTGTGCGCTCATATCAAGGTAAATAGAGGGAGTTTCCACGACTGCCCCCATTCTTCTGCGCGATTTCATTATGCCTCTGTCATTATTCTTAACTCCGTATATCTCGTAGTCACCTGATGAGGGCTCCTGCAGTCCACAGAGTATACGGAAAAAAGTAGTCTTTCCTGCACCGTTTCTTCCAACAAGTCCATAAATGGAGCCCTTGGGGACATTAAGGCTGAGTCCGTCAAGAGCTTTGAAGCTTCTGTAATTCTTTTTAAGATCATTTGTCTTTATGATGTATTCCATAGTTCGTACCTCCTTGACCTTATGATACTATCCTATACCACAAAAGTAAAGAAAGCGGTAAAGAAAAAAGTAAAGATATAGTAAATATTACGCCATTTTAAAGCCGATCCCCCATACAGCCTCTATATAGTCTTTTCCGTCAGCGGAGCGTAGTTTCCTGCGAAGATTGCTTATATGCTGCTTCAAGGATGTTTCTGTACAATCGGGAGTATCGTCGCTTATCCTGTCAAGTATAATTGACTTTGTGATGACCTGATCCGGATTCATCATGAGAAGCTTCAGAATGGCAAATTCCGTCCTTGTCAGCCTGATATCCTCTCCGTTCACCGTTACATTGTGGGTATCTGTATTGAGCTTCAGTTCCTTATAAACAAGTTCAGCAGAAGATGTAAATTGTCTGCTGCGAAGCTGGACCTTTATGCGTGCTTTCAATTCCTTTATATCAAAAGGTTTGGTAATATAGTCCGCTGCTCCGCTGAGAAGGAGCTCGACTTTATTATCGATATCTATCTTTGCACTTACTATTATTACAGGTATTCCCTCGATCTTTGGAAGAAGTTCCTCTCCGCTGAGCCCCGGAAGCATAAGATCAAGCAAAACAAGATCGGGCTTCTGTGCTGAAAGCAGCATGAGCGCCTCAGTGCCCGAGTACGCCCTTGAAACCTTGTAACCGTCACGGGAAAGGGCTTCTTCCAGCATATTACCTATGTGTATGTCATCATCAATAACCATTATATGTTCATTCATTGTAATATCTCCAGTCAGAATAATGTAAGCTGTTGGTATTTCTCCGGAAGCTCGTTCAGATAGCTGAAACACTCGTTAAAATCATGAATGATGCCGTATTTATCGCAAAAAACGTTAAATTTACTCATGAGCCTACCGTGTTCAGGGCTGACTATCTCATATGAATTTCCGTATTCTCTGCGGTATCTTCGTGACAGCCCCTCAAAATGCCTGTCAAGTGCAGAGTAGAAATATTCCCTGTTGCCGTCTCTTAAAGTCAAACCAATACCAAAACAGACGATCCCCTTTACTCCGGCCTCAGCACAGTAATCAAGCAGTCCTTTCAGATTATCCTCCGTATCATTTATGTACGGAAGAAACGGCGAAAACCATACTACCGTCGGGACGCCGAGCCGTTTCATCTCCATAAGGACTTCAAATCGCCTGCTCGTAGGACATACGTTAGGTTCGACTATTCTGCAAAGGTCGTCATTGTATGTAGTCATTGTCATCTGCACCACAGCTTTCTGCTGCTCATTAATAGAAGTCAGCAGATCGGCATCACGAAGTATCATGTCAGATTTTGTCAGAACTGCTGCCCCGAACTGATATTGCTCTATTAGTTCAAGACATCGGCGGGTAAGCTTCAGTTCAGCTTCCGCTGGCATATACGGATCGCTCATGGAGCCAGTTCCTATCATGCATTTTTTACGCTTTGAACGCAGAGCCTTCTCAAGAAGCTGAGGAGCATTCTGCTTTACCTCAATATCCTCGAATGCATGACTCATATTATAGCAGGTGCTGCGGCTGTCGCAGTATATACACCCATGAGAGCAGCCTCTGTATATATTCATACCGTTCTTGGATGACAGTATTCCCTTAGCATCAACAAAGTGCATGGCTTCTCCTTTCAGAATGATCAAGTTATAAAAAATTATACCACATTTTATTATCAATAGCAAGATGCACAGTGTGAAAGCAGATGTTAACAATAGCTGTGCCGCGAAATCGGTGGGGCGGCGGCTCGCCGCTTATACCACAAAAGTCTCAAAGCTGCAACAGCAGAAAAACATTACCAAGAATATTTTTGATTTTTTTTAAAAAAGCTCTTGACAAACGATTTAATATGTGGTAAAATATTTAGGTACTGCGGAACAACCGGTTATACGGTCCGCCTCGGTAAGTCTGGGCCGTGTAAAATTTATCAGACATTATATGCGGATATGGCGGAATTGGCAGACGCGCATGGTTCAGGTCCATGTGAACGCAAGTTCATGCAGGTTCAACTCCTGTTATCCGCACTTCAAAAAAAGCTTCCCAAATCTGGGAAGCTTTTTTTTGTAACGTTTTATACTCTCGGGGTACTATAATACAGAAGCTTCTGAATAAATGGTGAGGAGGGAGAGCGTTGAACAAAGAGATCGAAGAATACTACAATAAATACGGACAAAAAGTCTACGCATATCTTCTTAGTATCTGCCGTGAACCTGACACAGCTCAGGACCTTACTCAGGAGACTTTCTGTCAGGCGATCAAATCTCTCGACCGTTTTAAGGGCGATTGCTCAGTATGTACCTGGCTTTGCCGGATAGCAAAGTTTCTGTGGCTGAAAGAGATAAGAAGACGAAAGAATCATCCCTCATCTCATAAGGAAGCTGATCTCAACGAACTTGATATCAGTGTCATTCCGCCTGACGACCTGATAGAAAGCTCTGACACAAAAATGTATGTCATACGTCAGATACACGAACTTCCCGAGCGTGAAAAGGAGATAATTCTGCTTAAAGCGACAGGCGCTCTCACATTTGAAGAAATAGGACAGCTCTTCGGAAAGAGCGCAAGCTGGGCAAGAGTTGCATACTATAGAGCCAAACAAAAACTGAGAAAGGAGTAATGACATGAGATGTGAAATAATCAGAGACCTTCTTCCCCTCTACATTGATAATGCTTTATCCGATGTGAGCAAGGAAGAAGTCGTAAAGCACCTCGAAGGCTGCCGTGACTGTAAAAAAATATATGAAGACATGAATGAAAGCGATATTAAAGTCGCTGATTACATCACAGAAATAGAGCCAATGAAGAAAGTTAAGCGTAAGTTACGCATAACAAAGGTATTATTCACTGCTTTTGTATCTGCTTTTATTCTTCTTACAATCGCATATGAACTTTTGTGTGCTAATCCCCTGCTTGTAAGCTCCGCCAAGATATCTTACAGCGTTTCCTCGTATACGACTGACTCCGTTTATAGCTATTTTGACGACGTCAATAACCGGCGGAAGGAGTTACTTGTGCCCAAAGATGCTGATTTCAAACTTGATACATTTGAAAATACAGTATATGTTGACGGTGAGAAGCTCCTTGATGACAGCGGAGCCCCTGTCCCTGCAACAGGCACTCTTTATCCCGGCGGCTCTTTAAGGGTATCCATTTACGCCGATAACCCGCTCACAGCAATGAAAAGAGATATCGACCAGAGATATTCCGGAGATAAAGTCTCTGCAACATTAGGCTTCCGCCCTTGTCTTCCGTTCAGGCAGGATATCAATGAACTGTGCGAAGAAAACGGTATGGTCTGGAGCGCTCCCCTTGCAAATATCGGAGAGGGCTCCACTCTGACAATACATTGCAGGGATAAAGATATTGTTCTTGATCTTTACAAGCTCTCAAAAGAAGCAGAATAAGCGAAAGCCGCCTCGACAGGCGGCTTTTTCTTTATGATTTTACTTCACAGCTGTGGATGACCTTTGCAGGACAGGCTGCCATGCAGGCTCCGCAGTTTGTACACTTGCTGTAATCGATGGAAGCGTGGAAATTATTGACCATGATCGCTTCGTTAGGACATTTCTTCTCGCATATCTTGCAGCCGATACAGCCGTTTTTGCACACAAGCTTTGTCGCCTTTCCGTTGTCGCCTGATGAGCAGAGCACATCGATATGCTTTGAAACAGGCTTGATAGAGATCAGCTGATTCGGACAGACAGCAGCACACTGTCCGCAAGCGCCGCAAAGCGCGGGTATGACCTTGGCTACTCCGTTTACTACCTTTATAGCGTCATGCTCGCATTCATTCACACAGTCTCCAAGACCGATACAGCCGTATTTGCACATTCCATTTCCGCCGTAAAAGCGCTTTACAGCTTTACATGACTGTACTCCGTCAAAAAGGAATGCCTGAGAAGTTGCATTACAGTCTCCGCTGCAATGAACTATCGCTGTCATAGGAACGACTTCCGCAGCGGCGGTGCCAAGTATAGCTGCTATTTTTCCAGCCGCATCCGCGCCGCCGGGACGGCACAGATTAGTTGCAGCACCTTTCTGGACAATTGCAGCAGCATAATCGGCACAGCCTGCAAATCCGCAGGCTCCACAGTTCGCCTGTGGAAGTGCTTCGCCTATTTTTTCTATCCTTTCATCCACTTCAACGTGAAAGACCTTTGCAGCAACGGTAAGAAGAACTCCTGCAAGTATTCCGCAGCCTCCGAGTATAAGCGCAGGGATAAGATATGTAGTCATTTCCCCACCTCCTTAGTTGAACAGTCCCGCAAAGCCCATAAAGCTTACGGAAACGATGGAAGCGGCAATGAGAGTCGCAGGAACTCCCTTGAATGTCTCGGGAATATCAGCATATTCGAGTTTTTTGCGTACACCTGAGAATATCACAAGTGCAAGCATGAAGCCGAGTCCGCCGCCGAGAGCGTTGATAAGAGACTGTCCGAAGCTGAAACCGTTATCAATGTTAAGTACAGTAACACCAAGAACCGCACAGTTTGTGGTTATAAGCGGCAGATACACGCCCAGTGAACTGTACAGCGACGGAACACATTTCTTCAGGAAGTTCTCGACCAGCTGAACGAACAGCGCTATAACAAGAATAAAGACTACCGTATCCAAGTATTCAAGTCCGTTGGGAACAAGAATACCGTGATGTATCGGATATGTAACGATAGTGGCACATATCATGACAAAGGTTACAGCGACTCCCATTCCGGCAGCACTGTCAAGCTTTTTTGAAACCCCGAGGAACGGGCAGATTCCCATGAATTTTGAAAGGACAAAGTTATCTGTCAGCATCGCAGACAGAAGTATCACTATGATCGTCTTCACTGACAGTCACCAGCCTTTCCGCAGGCTTCCGCATTTGGACAGCCTTCACAGCTTATCTCCTTGGGAGGCTTTTTCTTAGAAAGCTTGTTTACTGCTGCGATTATCATTCCGAGAGTGAAAAATCCTCCCGCAGGCATAATGAACAGCAGCATGGGATCATCATGGATAACCGGTATAGTCAGTCCCATCCACTGCCCTGCACCGATTATCTCTCTTATGGAACCCATAAGGAACAGGGCTATTGTAAAGCCTATTCCCATGCCAATGGCATCAAGAGCTGATGCCACAACACCGTTCTTGCTTGCAAACATCTCGGCTCTGCCGAAGATTATACAGTTTACGGTGATAAGTGTAAGATAAATGCCGAGGCTGTCATAAAGGCTGGGCACGAATCCCTCCAGCAGAAAGCCTATCAGCGTTACAAAGCTTGCTATGATAACAATGAACGCGGGGATACGCACTTTATCGGGAATGACCTTTCTGAGTGCAGATATTACAATATTTGAGCCAAGAAGCACGAATGTTGTTGCAAGACCCATACCTATGCCGTTCATAGCCTGAGTGGTCACCGCAAGTGTTGGGCACATACCCAGCAGCATTACAAGCGTAGGGTTTTCCTTGACTATGCCCTTTGTAAGCTCTTTTACAAGTGAATTCTTATTTTCAGCCACCGAGTATCGCCTCCTTGTTTTCATTATATGCATTTAGTGCAGTATCGACTGCGTGCTTCATTCCTTTGGACGAAAAAGTTGCACCGCTTACTGCATCAAAGGACTCTGAAGGAGCTGTAAGTCCGTAGAATTGCTTACGGAAATCAGCTTCATCTCTGACCTTGGAGCCGAGACCGGGTGTCTCGCCGAGAGAAACGAATTCTATACCTGAAACAGCGCCCTGCTCATCTATGCCAACAAGGATATTTATACCATCCTTGGAATATCCGTCGGTACAGACCTGAATAACAGTCTTTTTATCGGGAGTAACGGCAATAGTCTCTACCTCGTCATACTTACACTTCAGATCAACGATACGGCACTCGGTCTTGCCGAAAAGCGCCTCAACACTGCTGCTGAACTTCTGATCCTTCTGCTCAGCGATACGATCCTTTGTAAGCTCATAGGCAAATACCAGTAAAAGCGAAGCGATAACGCATATTACCGTGAGTACAAGAGTAGGCTTGACTTTATCCTTCATTTTTCTCAGCCTCCTTTGCACCAAGTATCTTAGTTCTTGTTAGCTGCTCTATATACGGAGTAAGAACATTCATAAGAAGAATCGAGAACGAAACACCCTCGGGATATGAGCCAAAGTGCCTTATGACAAAGGTAATGATTCCGCATCCAAGACCAAATACTATCTTGCCCTTTGTGGTTATGGGAGTTGTGGCGTAGTCAGTAGCCATAAAAAATGCTCCGAGGAAGACTCCGCCTGCCAGTATCTGATAAAGCGGATCCTCACCGGCTATCCAGCTGAGCAGGAATAAGCTTCCGATAAATGAAACAGGTGCAGCAAGTGATATTATCTTTCTTGCAGCAAGGTAAAGTCCGCCGATAAGAAGCGCCAGAGCCGATACCTCTCCGAGACAGCCTCCTGTCTTTCCGAGGAAAAGATCAAGATAGCTCGGAACGCTCTGACCTATCTCATTAAGCTTATCAGCAGTCATACCCTTCAGTACAAGAGGTGTTGCAGCTGATACGGCATCGACCTTCTCACCGAGAGGAAGAACCCAATGTGTCATAGCCGCAGGAAAGCTGACCATCAGCACAATACGGGCAGTGATGGCAGGATTTGCAAAATTCTGTCCCAATCCGCCGAAAAGCTGCTTTACAATGACAATAGCAACAAAAGAACCTATTACAGCCATCCAGTACGGCAGTGTCACAGGTAAATTCATTGCAAGAATCAGTCCTGTTACCACCGCAGAAAGGTCAGTGATAGTGTTGTCGCGCTTCATCAGCAGTCTGCATATGTACTCGAAGAATATACAGCTTCCGATACAGACCGCAGTCAGCGGTATAACGCGAAGCCCGAAGAAATATAGCGCAGCTCCCCATGCAGGAATAAGCGCGATTATAACGTTCAGCATTATTGTTGAAGTTTTAACATAGTTTTCGTCGTGTGGTGACGGCGAAACGATAAGCTTGTTCATTGTCTCTCCGCCTCCTTACTTTCTTGGTATGAGCGATTTTGCAAGCTGATTGGTCTCCGCCAGCTTCCTGTTGGCAGGACAGACGTATGTACAGCTTCCGCAGTTCATGCACAGCAGCACTTTAAGCTGCTTCAGCTCCTCGATGTTGCGAATTTTGTACGCTCTGTCTATGTCTGCGGGCATCAGTCCCAGAGGACAGACCCTGACACATCTTCCGCAGCGTATACAGTTCGAGGTCTTGCGCTCGTCATAATGGTTGATAGCAAGCAAAGCATTGGAGGTCTTGACAACGGGCATATCTATATCAGGTACGCTCATTCCCATCATAGGACCGCCAGCGATCAGCTTCTTTATAGAGTCGATATCCGCCTTGCAGAATTCCAGCAGCTCCCTGAATGATGTGCCTATGACAGCCTGAACGTTTTTTGGCTCGCCGACAGCATTTCCGTCAATAGTAAGCCTGCGGGTAACAAGAGGCATACCTGTCTGCATATAACGGTAGAGAAATGCGATAGTTGATACGTTTATAACGATAACTCCCGAATCGGTAGGAAGCTCTCCTTCATTAACTATCCTGCCCGTGGAGTTATAGATGATGACCTTCTCGGCGCCCTGAGGATACGATGAAGGCAGAGTGATGATATCAATAGTATCATCATTCTCAGCCATAGCCGTGAAGTTCTTTATAGCCTCGGGTTTGTTTGCCTCAATAGCAAGCTTGGCTCTTTTGATACCCAGCTGAGTTTTAAGCATATTGATACCGTTTATGATATCCTCGGGATTTTCCATCATCTCGCGGTAATCCGCCGTTATATATGGTTCACATTCGGCGGCGTTGATGATAAGAGTATCTATCTCCGTCTTAGGATTGAGCTTTATATGTGTCGGGAAACCTGCACCTCCAAGTCCGCAGGCGCCGCTCTCGCGGACAGCTTTGATAAAGCTCTCCTTGTCAGTGACAACAGGAGGCTTGACCTCATCAGATACGGTCTGTGCGCCGTCGGTCTCTATCTCCACCATCTTACAGACTACACCCATGGCGTTGCGATAGTCGGTTATAGCTGTTACCTTTCCCGAAACTCCTGAATGAACAGGAGCACTGAACGCAGCATCTGTGTCACCAATCTTTTGTCCGACTTTTACTTCATCGCCCACCTTGACCAGAGGCTGGCACGGTGCTCCCATAGTCATCGACATTGGTATCCTGACCTTGCCCGGCACAGGAAACACGACAGTAGAGCTGTTTTCCGTATTTTTACGGTGTTTCAGCTTTATACCGTTAAGTTTTTTCATATGATTCTCCTCAGTATCTATTCGACAATAAGCCGTAAATAATTGTGCAAAAACTTAAAAGTCACGTCATATGGGCAAAAAGCCCATACAATTAATATTATATAATATTCTGTGAAAATATTCAAGAGGTTTTTACAAAAAATATACCGTATTGAGAAATAAAAATGTTACCAACAAATAAAAGGCACCCGAAGGTGCCTTTCAGTAATTATTTATTTCTGCGCTTCATTGAAACAACGAACACAGCTGCCGCCGCTCCGAGGACAGAGAGAGCGCCATAAGCGCTGCTATCACCTGTTTTAGGCGAATCGTTCTTGGACGTCGTCTTTGCGGCTGTCGTTGTCGACTTAGCCGAAGTTGTCGTATTCGTCATAGTTGACGATGCCGAAGTGGTAGTCGAAGATGTTGATGTTGTGGTCGTAGTTGTTGACGTTGATGTAGTCGTAGTTGTGGTAGTCGTTGTTGTGGTAGTAGTCGTAGTGGTAGTAGTCGTAGTGGTAGTAGTCGTGGTTGTGGTCGTGGTCGTGGTAGTAGTCGTGGTTGTTGTGGTTGTCGTTGTAGTCGTGGTCGTTGTTGTGGTAGTGGTCGTCGTGGTCGTTGTTGTTGTGGTTGTTGTGGTTGTTGTTGTCGTAGTCGTGGTCGTAGTAGTTGTTGTGGTGGTAGAAGTACTTGTTGATGTGGTAGTTGAAGATGTTGTTGTTGACGTTGATGTAGTCGTTGTAGATGTGGTAGTGGTAGTAGAAGTCGTAGTAGTTGTTGATGTGGTGGTTGTAGTTGAAGTTGTTGTAGTCGAGGTTGTAGTTGAAGTCGATGTAGTAGTCGTTGTGTTTGTCACTTCGGTGCTGCTCAACATCTTAGGATTAAACGCCGAATAACCGAACTGTATTCCACCGTCAAAGGATTTCGCAATAGTAGCACCTGCGACGTGACCGCCTTCGTCACCGCTTCCGTCTGCATCAGGAGCAAGTGTCGAGCCTTGGATCGAACCCGTATACTTGAACTTCGTAGCATCCTTTAGATTATAGAGAACAGGCATATTCTCTCCCGAATCGCGCAGAAACTCGCCTTTATCATTATATAATCTCAGGTTTGTAAGCGGAAGCTTCACATCGTCACCCGGGACATTAATAACAAGATAAGATCCTTCGGGAATATAGACATCCATCTGTATATATCCGTCATTAAAGGTCTTTGCCTGAGCTTCATCAAGATTTACTATATTAAGATTTTCATCGTTGCCTGTTATAGTCCAGCCTTTTTCGTAGTAGCGGTCTACACCAAGGTTAGCATTTGGTTCAAGCTCTGTAAGATACTTGCTTCTCTCGCGAAGAAGCTCAAACTCCTTATCAAAATCAATAAGCTTACCAACATATATCTCGCACTGGTTCTCATCGGCAAAATGCTTTATCTCTTCGCTGATGGTTCCTTCCGAACCAACAACAAATCGCTTTTCATCCGGCTGAAAATTCTGAAGAGTATCGCCGCCAACAACTATCTGTGCAGCCTTTGTTCCCTCTTCGAGCTTGGCGCCAACGGAATACGATACTGGATCACCCATATTGGCATTTCCGCCTGCGGCAAGTCTACCTTCACAGTCAGAACCGTGTGCCGAAAAGTCATCATGCAAAAAAACCGAGAATTGTGAAGCAGCGCCGAGAAAATACTCATTCTCATTGTCAATACCGAGCAGTTCTGCTCTGTTCTCATCTGTAACAGCCTGTGCCCCATTGTCATCAGGCTTGTTTCTGTGAGTCACGATAGGAACCGCTCCGACTATGCAAAGCGAAGTGAACACACTAAGAAAACGCCTGAATTTGATCTTATCCATGACAATTCCCCCTAAATTTTTTATTTTTATTATTTTATCACAAATTCACAGATAATTCAATTTGCGATTTAAACAAAATTAACATTTTTGAACACAGACTAATTCACAAAAATATCATAAAAGCGAAGCATTATGATATTATTGCCCGATTTGCATGGAGCTTATCAGCGCATATGCAAGGGCTTTTAAATAAATTATAATGAACGTTTTGCGTTCATTATATCATAAAAATAGCGCTCCTCATCAAATGAGAAACGCTTGTAAACTAAAAAAAGCACCTGCAATCGCAAGTGCTTCTGGAGGCGCCACCCAGATTTGAACTGGGGATCAGGGTGTTGCAGACCCACGCCTTACCACTTGGCTATAGCGCCGTCTTTGGAGCGGATTACGAGGCTCGAACTCGCTACCTCCACCTTGGCAAGGTGGCGCTCTACCAGATGAGCTAAATCCGCATAATGGCGACCCCGAACAGACTCGAACTGTCGACCTCCTGCGTGACAGGCAGGCGTTCTAACCAACTGAACTACGAGGCCAAAGAATTGGTGGGGACTACAGGGCTCGAACCTGTGACCCTCTGCTTGTAAGGCAGATGCTCTCCCAGCTGAGCTAAACCCCCACTTTTTCTTCCGTTCATCGGTTATCAGTTCCGACGACTTTAATATTATACCACGACAATTTGGATTTGTCAACCCTTTTTTGAAAATTTCTTCAAATTTTTTTTGCAGCTGCGATATAAGGCTATATATCGCAGCTTTTCATGTCAGATAATATAGAACCAGCTTTCCTCGGGATCAAGATCAGCTTTTTTCACCTGATCAACAGGCGAATCAAAATTATATCTGAGCTCCTGATTTTTTATGCTTACCTTTGCGCCGGCAGGTACAGATCGCGTTATAAATGCGTTACCGCCTATGACCGCATCTTTGCCGACTACCGTTTCGCCTCCGAGAATAGATGCTCCCGAGTAGATCGTAACATTGTCTTCAATAGTAGGATGACGCTTTTTGTTTCTGAGCGACTGTCCGCCTCTTGTTGAAAGGGCACCGAGAGTAACCCCCTGATAAACCTTGACATTGTCCCCTATCTCAGTAGTCTCACCAATTACTATACCCGTTCCATGGTCTATAAAGAAGTATCTGCCTATCGTAGCTCCCGGGTGGATATCAATACCCGTTTTGCTGTGGGCGTGCTCCGTCATAACACGAGGTATAAGGGGCACTCCGAGCAGAAACAGCTCATGGGCAAGACGATTCACCAGTATCGCATAAAGACCGGGATAGGAATAGATTATCTCATCCTTATTATATGCAGCAGGGTCGCCGTCATATGCCGCCTGCACATCTGTCTCGATAAGCTCTCTTATCTTAGGCAGCTTATTGAGGAACTCAAAGGTTATACGCTCTGCATTGTCAGTTATCTCCTCATCCCCAAGCATAACATACTTCTCATCGTATCTGAGCACGATGGATATCTGCTTGATAAGCTTGAAGATGACGTCCTCAAGTATCATGGAAATGTTATTTCTGACTGTGTAGACTCTGTAGCTCTTGTTGCGGAAGTATCCTGGAAAGATGATACGTCTCAGAGACTCAATAATGTTTACGATTATTTCATTATCAGGATGGTCGTATGCTTTGACCTCATCTATCGTCCTGCTGCCCTCAAAATCGGCAAGTATATTCTTTGTAAGATCGTTTATATCCTTTTCAAGCTTATGCATTTACCATTCACCTCTTATATGTATATGAAGTCTTATGTCTTTTATTCCTATATAATTATACAGTATTTTTCATATATAGTCAATAGGCATTATATGAATGTTGCTGTCGGTTTTCATGCCACGCCTTGACAACAGACATTTTCCGCTGTATTATATTATATATGATGAAATGGAGGCCGCCTATGAAAAGCAGTATCGACAGCTCATTGACAGGAGAATTCAAGAGTATATGGTCAAAGTTCCGCAAAGGCATCGAAGAATATCGCCTTATCGAAAGCGGAGACAAAATAGCTGTCTGTATATCAGGCGGCAAGGACTCAATGCTCATGGCGAAATGCATACAGCGTCTCAAAAAATACGGCAATATCGATTTTGATGCCGAATATATAGTCATGGATCCCGGATATGCTCCCGAGAACCGAGAAAAGATACTTGCCAACGCCGAAACTCTCGGGCTTCCCGTAAAGCTTATGGAGACACGGATATTTGAATCCACCGCAAAGGCTGAGAAGCATCCATGCTTCCTGTGTGCGAGACTTCGCAGGGGCTGGCTCTACAAGACAGCACAGGAGCTGGGCTGTAACAAGATAGCTCTTGGTCATCATTTCGATGACGTTATAGAGACGATCCTTATGGGTATGCTTTACGGCTCGCAGGTACAGACAATGATGCCAAAGCTCCACAGTGAGAACTACAAGGGCATCCAGCTTGTCCGTCCGCTTTATCTTGTTCGCGAAAATGATATTATCCGCTGGACCGAATACAATAATCTCAGCTTCATACAGTGCGCCTGCCGTATAACCAGAAGCGATGGCAGCTCCAAGCGTGCAGAGATAAAGAAGCTGCTTTGTCAGCTCCGCGAGACTAATCCTGCGGTAGATATGAATATTTTCCGAAGCGTGGAAAACGTAAACCTCCAGACCCTTATCTCGTACCATCTCGGCAATGACTATCATCACTTCCTTGATGACTTTGACAAAGGTCTGAGCATCAAGGGCACTAATATTTTTTCATAGAAGGTCATGGCTCACCAAAGGTGAGCCATTTCTATTGTCGAATAGCATAATCCAAGCACCGCTTATTTGGCTATTATGTGAAAATATAGCGTAAAATCGCGAAATATGTTGAACCCTCTCCCCGTTTGTGATATAATAGCTTTATATCTTGCTCCGCATTTGTACGGACATCAAATGGTGATACTTAAATGCTAAAAAAACTCCGCGGCAGTATTCTGCTGCTCATAACCGCCATGATCTGGGGCACTGCTTTTGTCGCTCAGAGCGAAGGCATGAATTACGTCGGACCGTTTACATATAACGCTGTTCGCACCCTTATCGGCGGCATAGTTCTGATACCTGTTATTCTCATATTCCGCCGTACTCCCCTGCGCAAGACGTTTTCTGAAAACGGCGGGAGCTCCGCAAAGCCAACGATTGCAGGAGGTATATGCTGCGGCGTACTGCTTTTTATAGCAAGTTCATTCCAACAATCCGGTATCAAACTGACTACCGCAGGCAAAGCGGGTTTCATAACTGCTCTCTACGTGGTCATAGTCCCCTTGATTGGCACATTCTTCGGAAGAAGAACTTCTTTAAAAATATGGATATGTGTGGCAGCAGCTGTTGCAGGCTTCTATATGCTTTGTATAAAGGAAGGTCTGAACATCTCAAAGGGCGACCTCCTTGTACTCGTCTGTGCATTTTTCTATGCTCTCCATATCATGGTCATAGACAAATTCAACGCCCGCAATGCAGATGGAATGGTAATGTCATGTATTCAGTTCTTTACGGCAGGACTGCTGATGACTATATGTATGTTTATTTTTGAGAAACCAACTCTAAGCGGTATTTATGCCGCAAAGTTTACCATACTTTACACAGGCATAATGTCGTGCGGAGCCGCCTATACACTTCAGATCATAGGGCAGAAATACACTCCGCCCTCCACTGCAACGCTAATTATGAGCCTTGAGTCGGTTTTTGCAGCGCTTTCGGGCTGGCTGATACTCTCAGAAAGGCTAAGTATAAAAGAGTTTATTGGCTGCGCACTGGTATTTACAGCAGTTATCCTTGCACAGCTCAATATAAAGACAAAACCAAAACAAGCAAATGGAGAAGATGCGTATGAAAAAGAAGTATCTTAGCAAAATCATCTTTGCCCTTATCGTGGTAGCATTCATAATATGCTGCATGATACAGGCACCTATTTCAGAGGCTGTCGGCTCACTTTGGTCGCTGCTTCCGCCAATCGTAGCGATCGGACTGGCACTTATCACCAAAGAGGTCTACTCCTCACTTTTCATCGGTATACTCACAGGCGGCGTTCTTTACTCTGTCTCAACATCAGGCGGTTTCCCGGGAATGTTCAAAGCAGTAGTGCAGGACGGTCTTATCGCCAATATCGCCGATTCATACAACGTCGGAATACTTGTTTTCCTTGTAGTTCTGGGAATAATCGTAGTCCTCATGAATAAGGCAGGCGGAAGCCGCGCTTACGGAGAATGGGCTTCCGCTCATATAAAGACCCGCGCAGGTGCAAGTCTGGCTACGTTCCTGCTGGGTGTACTCATATTCGTGGATGACTACTTCAACTGCCTGACAGTCGGCTCTGTAATGCGTCCGGTAACGGACAAGCATAAGATCTCGCGTTCAAAGCTTGCATACCTTATCGACGCCACTGCAGCTCCTGTCTGTATAATAGCTCCCATATCATCATGGGCAGCCGCCGTCAGCGGTACAGTTGACGGAGTAAACGGAATACAGCTCTTTATAAGAACTATCCCATATAATCTCTACGCTATACTCACATTGATAATGGTGGTGTTCATTGCGCTAAGCGACACGGACTACGGCCCTATGAAAATTCATGAAAATAACGCCAAGAACGGCGACCTGTTCACCACACGGAGCACGGTCTATGCAGAGGACGCAAAGCCCTCTCACTCAAAGGGAAAGGTTATCGACCTTCTGCTTCCTGTCATTATCCTCATAGTTCTCTGTGTTATAGGTATGATCTACACAGGCGGATTTTTCAGCGGAGCAAGCTTCATCGACTCCTTCGCAGAATGTGACGCTTCATTCGGTCTGTCCGTGGGTTCACTTGGCGCGCTCATAATCATTATACTTTATTATCTCTGCCGAAAAGTCCTCACATTCAACGAATGTATGGATGCTATCCCCGCCGGATTCAAACAGATGGTACCTGCAATTCTTATACTTACATTCGCGTGGACTCTCAAAACAATGACAAGTTTCCTCGAAGCAGGTCCTTTTGTATCGGGAATAGTTGAAAGTGCAACAGCTGTAAAGCTTCTGCTTCCTGTGCTTCTTTTCGCTGTAGCTATCGGACTTTCGTTCGCAACAGGTACATCGTGGGGAACCTTCGGTATCCTCATTCCCATCGTAACAAGCGTTTTCAGCAAACAGCTCGCTGACGTCGGCTCATCGGGTGAAATTCCGTCCATGGTAATTATATGTATATCAGCTTGTCTCGCAGGAGCAGTCTGCGGTGACCACTGCTCGCCTATCTCCGACACAACCATAATGGCGTCAACGGGCGCACAGTGTGACCATGTAAATCATGTATCAACGCAGCTCCCCTACGCATTCACTGTTGCAGGTGTATGTGCAATCGGCTATCTTATCGCAGGAATAGTTCAGCACTTCTTTGAGATGTCAAACACATTCCTCAACGTCATCGTTACCGGGGTATCCATTGTAATAATGCTGGGAATACTTCTGGTCATAAAGAAAGCCGGCTCTCAGGAGCCCGAGCCTGTTGTCGTCAATGCAGGTACAGCCTCTGTCAGAAAGACGGAGCCTGTAAAGAGTGCAGCCGCAGCAAAGCCACACAGCAATACAGGCAAGAAGAAAAACAGCAATAGCAAGAAAAAGAAGAAAAGATAACAAAAGAGCCGCCCTGATGGGCGGCTTTCTTATCATACGTTGTAGATTATCTCGGAATAGCAAGGGATAGGCCATTTTGCAGAAGGCATATTAAGCTCTATCTCGTCAGCAATGCTTCTCATGATGTCCATTTCAGCAAGAACTACATCATGGAAGAACTCTGCCTGCTTCTGGATGCCCTCAACAGCATTCGCTTCATTAACGCGCTGGTCAAGCCTCTCAATAGAGTCATAGAAACGATCAGCAAGGTCATTGAGCTTCTTTGCAATCTTCTCGTCGGTGTTGCAGGTAAAGCCGATCTGCTTCTTTGTTGCAATAGCATCACACAGCGACTTAACGTGCTCCATAGTTGCGGGGAGGAGCTGCTTTCTTGCCATCTCCACCATAGTACGGGCTTCGATGCGGACTGTCTTGGAGTACTTCTCAAGGTGTATCTCTTTTCTTGCGGTTACTTCGTTGAGGTTGTATATCTCAAACTTACGGAAGATACGAACATTCTTCTCGTCAGTGTAATGAGGCATACAGTCAACTGTTGAAGCATAGTTTGGAAGACCTCTCCTCTCAGCTTCCTTTACCCACTCAGGAGAGTATCCGTCGCCGTTGAAGATTATTCTTCTGTGCTCCTTGATAACGCTCTTGAGAAGCTTTCTGACCTCAGCATCAAAGTTATCCTTGCCCTTGAAAGGCTCAAGTATCTCTGTGAACTGGCTAAGTTCCTCGCAGACGATAGTGTTGAGAAGTACATTGGGACAAGCGATATTATCGGAAGAACCAACCATTCTGAACTCAAAGCGGTTGCCTGTGAAGGCGAATGGTGAAGTTCTGTTTCTGTCAGTAGAGTCCTTGGGGAATGAAGGAAGTGCGTCAACGCCTATTTTGAAGGCTCTTGCCTCTGTCTTGTATACCGAGTCGTCCTCGATAGCCTGCAATACAGCCTCAAGCTCCTCGCCGAGGAACATAGAAACGATAGCAGGAGGAGCTTCATCAGCACCGAGTCTGTGATCGTTTCCTGCGGAAGCTGCAGAAAGTCTCATAAGATCGGCATACTCATCAACGCCCTTGATAAGAGCACAGAGTATTGTCAGGAACTGGAGATTATCCATTGGAGTATCGCCGGGATCAAGTAGATTCTGACCGTCATTTGTAGACATGGACCAGTTATTGTGCTTACCCGAACCGTTTACGCCCTCGAAAGGCTTCTCGTGGAGGAGACATACAAGACCGTGCTTGAGAGCTACCTTCTCCATGACCTCCATAGCCAGCTCATTCTGATCGGTACCCAGGTTTGAAGTAGTGAAAATGGGAGCCATTTCGTGCTGTGCAGGAGCAACTTCGTTGTGCTTTGTCTTTGAGTATATGCCAAGCTTCCAGAGCTCCTCGTCCAGATCAGCCATGTAAGCTGCTATTCTCGGACGGAGATTTGCGAAGTACTGGTCATCGAGGTCCTGTCCCTTTGGCGGCTTTGCACCGAAAAGAGTTCTGCCCGTAAGGATGAGATCCTCACGCTGATCATACATTTTCTTGTCAATAAGGAAGTATTCCTGCTCTGCACCCACTGTGGAAGTAACTCTTGTTACTCTGTCGTTGCCAAAGAGCTTCAGGAAACGAACAGCTGTCTTGCTGAGTGCCTGCATAGAGCGGAGGAGAGGTGTTTTCTTGTCGAGAACTTCTCCCGTATATGATACGAAAACCGTAGGGATATAGAGGCTGCCTTCCTTAACGAAGCAGTAAGAGGTAGGATCCCATGCCGTATATCCTCTTGCAGTGCTGGTCCTTCTGAGACCTCCTGACGGGAAAGAAGATGCGTCAGGCTCGCCCTTAACGAGAGCCTTTCCCGAAAATTCCATGATAGCCATGCCGTTGGGGGCGGGATTGATAAAGCAGTCATGCTTCTCAGCTGTAGAGCCTGTCATTGGCTGGAACCAGTGGGTGTAGTGGGTAGCGCCTCTCTCTATCGCCCATTCCTTGATGGTATTGGCAACAACATCTGCTGTAGCCATATCTGCAAGAGGCTCGTTATTCTGCATAGTCCTCTTGAGGGCTTTATAGACGTTTTTAGGGAGACGGGTCTTCATGACCTCCTCATTGAACACGTTGCAGGCAAATATCTCGGGAATATTAACTGACATATACTTTCCTCCTCAGAGCTTTCTCACTCTATATACAATACTCCATTATATTTAGAAATTATACCACCATTGCGTTGATTTGTCAATATCAGCAGGCTTTATGGCGTTCACTTTTTAATGTTAGTACAAAATAAATATACCTCTTACGCAAAAACGGTATATTTTGACAATACAAGGCTTTAAACAGGGCAAAAATACTGCCGTTCCTCTAAAGAACGGCAGTATATCTGTATCCCCTGAAAGGAATGATATCTGAATTGTTATGCGGACTCGACCTCTTTCTCCATTGTCTCCTTCTTCAGCTCCTTGCTGTTGAACTTTTCGGGAGTGGTGAATGTCGGTACCATCTTATGCAGTGCATCAACAGCGATCTTCTCGTTGTTGCGAAGTGCGGCATTACGCAGGAGATCAAGACGGAACGCAAAAGTCTCCTCATCTATCTCTATCTGCTTGCCGATAAAAATAAGCTTGTTGGAGGTCTTCTGGAGTCCCTCCTCGTTCATAAGGAGTTCCTCTTTTATCTTCTCGCCGGGACGGAGGCCCGTAAATCTTATCTCTACATCCTTGTACGGCTCCTTGCCGTACATACGGATGAGGTTTTCTGCAAGAGTGACAATCTTGACAGGCTCACCCATATCAAGAACGAATATCTCTCCGCCCTTTGCAATGGCAGCTGCCTCCATAACAAGATTAACAGCCTCAGGTATTGTCATGAAGTATCTGATTATATCGGGATGTGTAACGGTAACAGGTCTTCCCTGCTCTATCTGCTTTTTGAAAAGCGGGATAACGGAGCCGTTTGAACCAAGAACATTTCCGAATCTTGTCGTTACGAACTCTGTTCTGCCCTCGTGCTGCTGGGCGAGATACTGAACTATCATTTCACAGC
>Ga0129317_1001060_pt1 | contig 22673 bp, 19 predicted proteins | sample Cm1ome_FD_94430 | JGI IMG/M metagenome (GOLD analysis project Ga0129317, IMG submission 94430) | Eastern black-and-white colobus group fecal microbial communities from Wisconsin, USA - Cm1105 metagenome | ecosystem: Host-associated > Mammals > Digestive system > Large intestine > Fecal | place... | reverse complement strand
GCTTCGCCACCCCGCACCGCTATTTTGCCGTTCCCGTCACGGCTGCGCCGCGCCGGGGCCCCAACGGCAAAAACCCGGCGCTCTTTGGTTACTTTCTTAACACTAAGAAAGTAACGCCATCGGCAGATTCCGTAATCGGCCCCGCGAAAGCGGGGGACTTTCCTCTTTTCCCACACGCGGCTTCCGTTCCCGCCCCGGCTCTTGCTCCCGTTCGGTCGCATTTCGCCTGCGGCGAAACCGCTCGGTCGGTCGTTGCCTCCGCCGGGGCGGGAGCGGAAGCCGCGCTCCCCAAAGCCCCGCCGCTCACCCTTCCAGCTCAAGGTCCCGCATCGCGGGATTTTCGATGAGGCCGCCCTCCTGCGTGAAGCGTGAGCCGTGGCAGGGGCAGTCCCACGAATGCTCCTGCGCGTTCCATTTCAGCGCGCAGCCCATGTGCGGGCAGCGCGGCGCCGTGGGCGTGAGCAGGCTTGCCGCGGCCTCCAGCGCGTTCAGCGCAAGCTGCGGGCGCAGCATGCTGCGGGAGGGGGAAAACACCGGAGCGTCGTCCGGCCTTTTGCCCTGCACCATATCCGTGAGCAGCATGGCCGCCGCCATCGCGGAGGTCATTCCCCATTTATTGAAGCCCGTAGCCACATACAGGTTTTCCGTGCGGGCCGAATACGGGCCGATATAAGGCACGCCGTCCAGCGTCATGCAGTCCTGCGCGGCCCAGCGGTACCGTATGTGGGCGCGGGGATAATGCCGCTTTGCAAAGGCTTCCAGCTCCCGCCATCCGCCGCCCTGCTTTCCCGTGCGGTGGCTGCCGCCGCCCAGCAGCAGCATTCCCTGCGCGTTCCGGAAGGACAGGCCCTCCGCGGCCTCGTCCACATACATACCGCCCACGTTCGCCGCGTTTTCCAGCGCAAGCACATAGGAGCGGTGCTGGTACATCTTCAGAAAATAGCTTCCGTGCCGGTTGAGGAACGGAAAATGCGTCGCCACGATGACCTTCTCCGCGCGGATCGTCCCGCGGTCGGTAACGGCGCTCGTCCCCTCCAGCCTGCGCACGGGCGTGTGCTCGTAGGCCCGCAGCCCTCTGGCCGCGGCCGCGGCAAAGCGCAGCGGGTCGAACTGGGCCTGGCGCTCGAACCGCACGGCTCCCGCCACCGGAAAAGGCAGCGGCAGCTTGTCCGTAAAGCCCGCGTGGAACCCCAGCTTCTCCAGCGCCGCAAGCTCCTTTTCCAGCTTTCCCCGGTCGTCCAGGGAATAGACAAACGCGTCCTTTTCCTCGAACCCGCAGTCGATCTCCCGGCACATGCTGCGGTAGCGCGCCAGCGCCGCCTCGTTGGCGTGCAGGTACATCCCCGCCTTTTCCGCGCCGAAGCGGCGCAGCAGCCCGTCGTATACCAGCCCGTGCTGGGACGTTATCTTCGCGGTGGTGTTCCCGGTGGTGCCGGCGCATAACCGGTCCGCCTCCGCCAGCACACAATCCACGCCCGCCTGCCGCAAAAAATGCGCGCACAAAATCCCCGCCATCCCGCCGCCGATGACCAAAACGTCCGTCCGGACGTCCCCCTCCAGCCGCCCGTATTCCGGCATCGCCGCCGTGTCCCGCCACATCGAAAGCATCCGTTTTCCCCATTCCGTCCCTGTTTTTGTGCGGCGCCCGCGTATCATGCCGCCACGGATAGTGTTTACCGCGCGCCGCCCCCTATGCGGCGCCGTGCAAAAACGCCCTGTCTTCCGCCGCAAAAGCAGAAAACAGGGCGTTTTCGGAGTATGCACGCCGCGGCGCTCACAGCAGCACCACACAGTTGCGTCCGTTCTTTTTGGCAATGTACAGCGCGCGGTCCGCACGGCTCACAAGGTCCTGCAGCACGGGCGCGCTGCCGTCCCGCGCCGGGCTGTACACCGTTACGCCCACGCTCACCGTCAGCGGGCCCGCGCAGCAGCCGTCCGGCGCACAGGGGCCAAGCTCCTCCACGGCGCGGCGCAGGCGCGCTGCCTGGCGCATGGCTTCGGCCGTGTCCCGGCAGGGCGTGCACAGCAGAAATTCCTCGCCGCCGAACCGGCATACCATGTCCGAGGAGCGCGCCAGCACGCTCTGCAGTGCGCCGCCCACGCGGCAAAGCGCGCCGTCGCCCGCAAGGTGGCCGTGCGCGTCGTTGTATTCCTTGAAATGGTCGATATCCGCCATCAGAACAGCCATCGGCTTTTCGCAGCGGCGGCACATGGCCAGCATGGTCTCCGCCTTTTCCTGCCCGCCCCGGCGGTTCAAAAGGCCCGTGAGCATGTCGGTGCCGCACTCCCGCCGCAGCTGTTCAATGCGCCGTTCGTCCCCCGTCCGCGCTCTGCGCGAGAGCACGCGCCCCGTGGCGTATGCCGCAAAAACGAACGCGCCCGCGCGCAGCGCCGCGGCCAGCACACACCGGCCCGCGCCTTTGTCATATCTGCTGATGATCGCTCCCGCCCCTTTTCAAATTTCCACATATTCCCATTTTCATCCCTTTGATTGTAGCAGGAAGCAATGTCGAAAAAGCGCAAAGCATGCCCTGCATAAAGGTGAGCATACAGAAGAAAACCGGAGGATTTCAAAGCAAAACCCGCTTTTTTTACGGAATCCACAGGAAAAACAGCGTTTTTTCGCGGTTTCTGCAAAAATATTGCGAAAAAAATGGGTAAAATATATTGACAAACCGGCAAGGGGCCCGTATAGTATCATTTGTGCGCTGCAAAGCGCAGCCATCTTAAGGAACCTCTGAATAAATCCCCGGGCACATCTTGACGGCATATTTTCCGCCTGTTTTTGCGCCAAAATCTTGAAATACACCAAGTATTTCTGCGATTTTGGTTCTTCAACAGTCGAAAAATCTGCTCGCCAATCTGTCCCGTTGATTTATTCAGAGCTTCCTTAACATACGCCAGCGTAACATGCGCCGCTGCAGCCGCTCCTTCGGGCGGTGTAACAAACCTTTTGCGGGGTGGCGCTCTCTTCGCTGGGCCCGGGGCTTCCCCGGGAAAAGCCGCAAAGGGGGATGCATATGGACAATTCTATCATCGTTGCACTGAAAAACATTGTTGTCGATTTCGACGGCGAGCCCATTTTAACAGGGCTTTCCCTCGACATCCATGACAAGGAGTTCGTCACACTGCTGGGGCCTTCGGGCTGCGGGAAAACGACGACGCTCCGCGTCATCGGAGGGTTCGTGGAGCCGAGATCGGGCAATGTTTTTTTTGCGGGCAGGGACATCACGCGCCTGCCGCCGTACAAACGGCAGGTCAACACCGTGTTCCAGAAATACGCGCTGTTCCCGCACCTGAACGTGTTCGAGAACGTGGCGTTCGGCCTGCGGCTGCAGAAGCTGGACGAAAAAGAGATCCGCTCCCGCTGCCTGGAGATGCTGGAGCTGGTGGGCCTGAAGGGCTACGAGCGGCGCAACACGGCCGCGCTCTCCGGCGGGCAGCAGCAGCGCGTGGCCATCGCGCGGGCGCTTGTGAACCATCCGAAGGTGCTTTTGCTGGACGAGCCGCTGGGCGCGCTGGACCTGAAGCTGCGCAAGGATATGCAGATCGAGCTCAAGCGCATCCAGCAGAGCCTTGACATCACGTTCATTTACGTCACCCACGACCAGGAGGAGGCCCTCACCATGTCGGACACCGTCGTGGTGATGAACCGGGGCGACATCCAGCAGATCGGCTCGCCCCAGGATATCTACAACGAACCGAACAACGCCTTTGTGGCGGATTTCATCGGCGAATCCAACATCCTGGACGGCGTGATGCTGCGGGACTTCCGCGTGGAATTCGCCGGGCAGGAATTCACCTGCGTGGACGCGGGCTTCGGCAGCCGGGAGATCGTGCAGGTGGTGGTGCGCCCGGAGGACATCCAGGTGGTGCCCGCCATTCAGGGCCAGCTGACGGGCCTGGTGGAAAACGTCATCTTCAAGGGCGTGCATTACGAGATGCACGTGCGGCAGGCAGGCTACGAGTGGATCATCCACTCCACACAGGCGTCGCAGGTGGGCGAACTCATCGGCATGAACATCGGGCCGGACGAGATCCACATCATGCACCGCACGCAGGGGTGACGGCCGATGAAAAAGACAAAATGGACCGCTTCGCCCTATCTGGTATGGATGGTGGCGTTCATCGCCGTGCCGCTGGCCATCGTGGTGTATTTCGCATTCACCGATAAAGCCGGGCATTTTACGCTGGAAAACATCATGGGCCTGGGCGCGTACACCACGGTGTTTGCCCGCAGCATCGTCCTGGCGGCCATCGCCACGGCCATCTGCCTTGTGCTGGCCTTTCCCGTCAGCTACCTGCTCTCCCGCATGCGGCCCGCAAGCCAGCGCATGATGCAGATGCTCATCATGCTTCCCATGTGGATGAATTTTCTGCTGCGCACCTATGCGTGGATGAGCCTTCTGGAGCACAACGGCATCATCAACCGCTTTCTGGGGCTGCTGGGCGTCGGGCCGTTCAACATGATCAACACCTCGGGCGCGGTGGTACTGGGCATGGTGTACAATTACCTGCCCTATATGGTGCTGCCGCTGTACACCATCATGGTCAAAATCGACAACAGCGTCATCGAGGCCGCGCAGGACCTTGGCGCAAACGTGTACCACGTTGTGGCAAAGGTGCTGGTGCCGCTTTCCATGCCGGGCATCACCACGGGCATCACCATGGTGTTCGTGCCCAGCATCTCCACGTTCATCATCAGCCGCATGCTGGGCGGCGGCTCGAACCTGCTCATCGGCGACCTCATCGAGCTGCAGTTCCTGGGCAACAGCTACAACTACAATCTCGGCAGCGCCATGAGCCTGGTGCTGATGGTCATTGTGCTTTTGTGCATGAGCTTCACCACTGCCGACACCGAGGAAATGGAGGCGATGGTATGAAAAAGGGCCGCCTGCTTGCAAACGCATATCTGGTGCTGGTGTTCGGCTTTTTGTACGTGCCCATCGCCGTGCTCATCGCGTTCAGCTTCAACGAAAGCAAAAGCCGCACCGTGTTCACGGGCTTTACCTTTAAATGGTACCAGAACCTGTTCCACAACGACATGGTGCTGAAAAGCCTGGGCGTTTCGCTGGGCGTGGCCTTTGCGGCGGCGTGCATCGCCACCGTGGTGGGCACGCTGGCCGCCATCGGCATCAGCAGCATGAATAAGCGCGCCCGGGGCGCCGTCATGGCCGTCAGCTATGTGCCCGTCGTCAACCCGGAGATCATCACCGGCGTTTCGCTGATGCTGCTGTTCGTGGTGTTCAACCGGCAGGTCAGCGCGGCACTCTCGTGGCTTCTGCAGCGCGAGGTGGATTTTCAGGGCTTCGGCCTGGGCACGCTGCTCATCGCGCACATCACGTTCTGCCTGCCCTATGTCATCTTCAACGTCAGCCCCAAGCTGCGCCAGCTGGACCCGGCCGTTTACGACGCCGCGCTGGACCTTGGCTGCAATCCCCGGCAGGCGTTTTTCAAGGTGGTGCTGCCGCAGCTCACGCCGGCCATCCTGTCGGCGTTTCTCATCAGCCTCACCTATTCCATTGATGATTTCATCATTTCCTATTTCACCTCCGGCACCATGCAGACGCTGCCCATCGCCATTTACAGCATGACGAAGAAAAAGGTCAGCCCGGAGATCAACGCGCTTTCCGCCATCATGTTCGTGGTGATTTTAACCATCATCCTCGCGGCCAACGCCGTGGATTCCGCAAAAGAGCGCCGCCTGCGCAGGGCCGCGCGCGCAGAGGAGGGCAGGCGATGAAGCATATCCTGAAGGCAAAAAAACGCTTTTTGTGCCTGCTTCTTGCGGGCGCGCTTGCGGCCTGCCTGTCCCCCGCGGCCCTTGCCGCACCGGACGGCGTGGAGGTTGCCCCCGGTTACGATTACACCCGCTTCAAGGACGCGGGCATTACGCTGAACGTCTACAACTGGGGCGAATACATCTCGGGCGGCGCCGACGGCTCCATGGATGTGGTGAAGGAATTTGAAAACCTGACGGGCATCCGCGTCAACTACACCACCTACGACACCAACGAGAGCCTGTACGCCAAGCTGAAAAGCGGCGGCGGCAATTACGACGTCATCATCCCCAGCGATTATATGATCGGCAAAATGGCCGCCGAGGGCATGCTGGAGGAGCTTGACCCCGCCAATATCCCCAACGCGGCGCTCATCGGCGACGCATACCGCTCCAAACCGTTCGACCCTCAGAACAAATACAGCGTGGCCTATACCTGGGGCCTCGTGTGCATCGTGTACAACCGGACGATGGTGGACGAGGGCGACCTGGAACAGGGCTGGGGCATCCTGTGGGACGAAAAGTACGCCGGGCAGGTGCTGATGTTCAACAACAGCCGCGACGCGTTCGCCATTGCGGGCAAGCTGCTGGGCAATTCCATCAACCCCGGCTCCGTGCAGGAGATCGAACAGGCGGCCGAAAAGCTGAAAGAGCAGAAATCCGTGGTCCAGAGCTATGTGATGGACGAGGTGTTCGACAAAATGGGCGGCGGCGAGGCCGCGCTGGCCCCCTATTACGTGGGCGACGGCGTGACGATGATGGCCGACAACCCCGACCTTGCCATGTTCATCCCCGCCGAGGGCACCAATATCTACATCGATGCCATGTGCATCCCCAAAGGCAGCCGGAACAAAGAGGCCGCGGAAATGTTCATCAACTTCATGTGTGAAACGCAGGTGGCGCTGGCCAATGCGGAGTACATCTGCTATTCCTCGCCGCAGGTAGAGGTCCCCGCGCTTCTGGACGAAGAGACCCGGGAAAACGAGATGATGTACCCCGGCGCAGACATGCTTTCCCGGTGCGAGACCATGGAGGTGCTGCCCGACGAGCTGAACAGCGCCATGGACAAGGCATGGAGCGATGTGCGCAGCTACGACGCCGCGGGCAACGGGTGGGTGATGCCGCTGATGCTGGTGGCAATGCTGGCCCTTTCCGGCGTAGGCTACTGGCGCAAAGCGGTACGCCGCCGGCGCAGCCAGTTTTAAACGCCATTCCCTTTTTACAAGGCAATGAACGCAAAGGCGCCGCCGTTCTTCGGAACGGCGGCGCTCCTGTCTGTCGAAAAAGACTAAGGCAAAGGCGCACAATTCACGGCTGACGCCTGAAGCGTCGCCTCGCTTGCAGATTTTCCGGCAACTGTCACAAAAATGCTCGCGAATACACAAAGTATTCGCTGCGCTTTTTGTTTAACCTGCCAAAAAACCGGCCGGCGCGATTCGGCTCTTAGAATTATGCGGTATTGCCCTAAAAAAACCTGCTTGCCCGCCCGGCGCATGTCCGGGCGGGCAAACGGGTTTTTAACTTTTTCCTGCGGCGGCCCCCACGTTACGGCGAAACGGCTCTTACGGCGTCAGCCGTAACTTGTGCGGCGCCGCCCTATGGGCGCGTTACCAGCCGCAGATATTCCCGCCCCATCTGCGGCGGGAACTGGTGGCGCAGGCCCGCCTGCAACGTCAGGTGCACGCGCCCGCCCGCGCTGTGCAGCGCACCGTACAGCATCTGCGCCATTTCGATGCAGTCGCTGTCCTGCGTACCGCAAAAAAGATGCACCTCTACGTTTTTTTTCGCCAGCGCACGGCAAACCGCTGCGCATTCCTTCTCAAGCAGCGGTGTCCACGGGGATTGCAGCGCCAGCGCGTCGCAGGAAAGCCCGGTATACAGCAGCGTGCGCAGCAGCATATCACAGCCGGCGGAAAAGCCCGCCCAAACCTGCCGCTCATAGCCCGCATCCTGCACAATACGCGCCGCGTCCGCTGTCTGCCTGTAATTTTCGCCGTCGTATTCCCAGCGAAACCGCCCCGTGCAATCCACCACCGAGGACTGCACTGTTTCCACCTGCGCACCTGCACGCTCCAGCGGCGCCCAATCCCGGCGCGCAATCCCGGCGTTTTGTCCGTTGCCGTGCACCGCCATCACCAACGTTCCGGCAGCGCGCCCGCGCCACGAAAACTGCATCCTGCCCGCACGCCGGGCCTCCTCGTAACGTCCCTCGGAAATTTTGCGCAGCGTCTCAAACCGCGCGTCCCCGAACAGCGGCTTTAAGTCCCCGTCGTCCAGCACCTCGGGACGGTACCAATACTCCTTTTGCTCCACCGCCTCGGCCAGCCACTCCAGCGCCGCAGGCGCGCGGCCCGCCCCGGCGGCAAGGCATGCGAGGAAATAATAAATCTGCGGATGCTCGCCGTCCTTCCATGCCCCACGCTGCGCGAGCAGGAAATCATAGGCCGGTTCATAACCGTCCTGCTCCGCCAACGCCAATACTTCTTCCAATAAAACATCTTCGTTCATGTGTTTATGCTCCTTTTTTGGATTTAAGGGCATAAAAATGCCCGGGAGAGTGATTTCTCCCGGGCAATCACAAAACGAATTTACACAAAGGACACGCCGGGAGCCGCGCCTATCGCAGAAAATTTTTTCATAGATGACCGCTCCCTTTCCATACAGGCTTTCCGGCGTTGCCTCCCACCGGGCCTGTGCCAAAGCACGGGAAACCCGCCGCGTGCAGATTATACACCTTACGCGCACCGTTTGTCAAGATGCGCCGTTCTTCAAAAAACGGCCCGCGCGCCCGGCCGCCTTCAGGCGGCGGACTCCTCGTCCAGCTCCTGCCGCACGAACACGACCTCCTCGTCGTCCTCGTCGAACAGGTAATTCACCGTGGGGCTGTGCAATACAAGCTCGGTGGGGCTGTATTTTGCGTCTCCACCCCATAATCTTGCTCCGTATTGAGAGCCTTCCATATAACGCGGCCAAATGTAAATAAGCCCCCCAGGATAAAAGGCATATTCAACTTCAACAGCTTTTCCATCCACCATCACCTCACCATAAATTGCTTCTTTCTCCTTTATTTCAAACCATGCACCGTATTCCTCACATGTCCACCTTGCCTCCCCGTAATCATACGGGCGGTACCCATTATAAGGGTCACACGCGCAAAGCAAAAGCATGCACAGCAGCGCCGCCGCCATGCACTGGGCAGCACGCCTTAAAGCCCTACCCCGCGTTCTGCACTCTGTACCCGACAATAAACTGTCCATTTGCAATTACCTCCCGCCGCCGGACATCCGCCCGCCGCCTTCAGGCGGCGGGCGCCTCGTCCAGCTCCTGCCGCACGAACACGACCTCCTCGTCGTCCTCGTCGAACAGGTAATTTACCATGGGGCTGTGCAATACAAGCTCGGTGGGGCTGAATTTCGCGTCTCCATGCCATAAATAATCCTCATATGCGAGCTTCACTTCTCCATCTACCATTTCATAGGGAACAATAGCGACAAAGTCTGCTTTTAAAAAGCGTACCGCTATATTCTTTTTCTCTCCACCGACTATGATTTCGCCGCAAAACTTCATTTTTAAATTCTCATCAATAAGAAACCATGCATCGTATTCCTCGCACACCCATTTGGCTTCTCCGTAATCATAGGGACGGTAACCATCATACGGGTCACACGCGCAAAGCAAAAGCACGCACAGCAGCGCTGCCGCGATGCACTGGGCAGCACGCCCCAAAGCCCTATTTCGCGTTCTGCACCCTGTACCCGACAATAAACTGTCCATTTTCAATTACCTCCCGCCGCCGGACATCCGCCCGCCGCCTTCAGGCGGCGGGTTCCTCGTCCAGTTCCTGCCGCACGAACACGACCTCCTCGTCGTCCTCGTCGAACAGGCAATTCACCGTGGGGCTGTGCAGTATAAACTCAGTGGGGCTGTATTTTGCTTCGCCGTTCCACAGCTCATTATCTGTCTCAATGGGTGACATATTTTCAACTGCGTCCCTGGGCAAAATCACCACAAAGGAACCTGGTGCAAAAAGAATAGCTATTTTCTGCACTTTGCCATCCACCACTACTTCGCCGTAGCATTGATAATTTTCTTCCTCTTTTACGGTAAACCATGCGCCGTATTCCTCGCATACCCATTTAGCATCTCCATAGTCGTAAGGGCGGCAGCCACTATATGGGTCGCACGCGCACAGCGAAAGCACGCACAGTAGCATAATCGCCGCGCACCGGACGGCATGCCCCAAAGCCCTATTTCGCGTTCTGCACTCTGTACCCGACAATAAATTGTCCATTTTCAATAACTTCCCCCATTGTCTTTTTTTCCGTTGACTCCGCCGAATTATTAAATCGATTGTAAACCATCAATTCTCCGTTCACCTTCTGCACCGCGAATGTATGATACCCCTCAAAAATCGTACCCTTTCGGTTCCAGATCGAAACGATCATCACATCGCCTTCGCCCGCCTCGCGCTCCAGGGCGTCCGGGTCGGTGTATTCCTCGTACTGCACGCCGTATTGCTTCAGCACCTGCGGCGCGCCGTAGGGGTTCGTCCCCCATGCTCCGCCGCCCGCCATCGCGCCGCTTATCTCATAGCGCCGGCCCACCTCGGCCAGGCTGGGGTCCTTCCCCAGCAGATACAGCGCGTTATAGGTCCCGATCACGCCGCACCCGCTGTCCTTCATCCGGGAATTGCCGTAGGCAAATTCTCCCGCCGCGTCAACGCCCTGCCCGTGGACGGGCCGCCCGGAGATATCGTGCGTTTTGTTTCTTTCATAGTTTGCATTGCTTGTTTCAATCGCCTGCGCAAGCCCTGTTCCCGGCTCGCTGCCGGGAACGCTGGGAATGGGGGACAAAGCCGTGCTCAGGCCCAGAGCCGCCCGCTCCAGCAAAGGCCGGACATATTTTGTGTACGCCGCGCCAACACCTTCGGCCTGTGCGCGCTCCTGCGCCAGCGTCTGCGCCTGCAGCGCCGCCTGCTGCTCCAAAAAGGCATCCCGCCAGCTTTCCGTATCCTGCCTTTTTTTCAGTGTACCATATCCCCCGCCGGGCTGCAATGCTTTGCCGGTCTCCGTGCCCGCCTTCCGCCGCTCGGGCCGCAGCAGCTCCGCCAGCGCCTGCCCCGCATACACCGCGTCGCGGTACGCCGGGTCCACGCCCTCAAGAGCAAAGCCGGGCACGCCCTGCTCCGGCCCGGCAGGCGGCTCCCCGCCCGGCGTGGCCTGCGCCATGCTCCGGCGCTGCCCCGCCAAAAGCATGGCCCCCGCGCCGGACGGCAGGTTCTCCGGCAGCGCCGCCCAAGGGGTTCTCTCTGCCCGGCGCGCCTGCCCCGGCCACGCTTCCCCCAAGCCCGGCCACGGCTGCTTTTCCCCTGTGTAAAAGGCATTTTGCGCTCCCGCGCCGGACGGCGCGAACGGCTTCCGCTCCTCCTCCGTAATGAACGGCTGCTTGGCCAGCCGTTCGCTGAACGCCTCGTCCCAGCTTTGCCACGGCTTTTCCTTTCGCTGCTGCGCCGCCTCAAACGCCGCCGTGTAAGCCCGCCTCCGCAGCTTTTCCTCCAATGCCTTTTTCTTCTGTTCCTCCTGGCCCATGCTCCATCCGTCTGCCTTTTTCATGCCGGACCGCCTCCTGCTTTTATTTTGTTCTGAAAGAGGTTTGCCCCTTCCGCTTTCCAGCATAAACCTTTCCGCGTCCGTTTTTCCGGAAAACGCAAAGGCGCCGCCGTTCCGAAGAACGGCGGCGCGAAATTGTCCTTTTTTTCTGTAAGAGGTGTTTGCCCGTCCGGCGCGGGTCCGGGCGGAGAAACGGGTTTTCAGGCTTTTTCGGCAGGCCGGTGACTCTCCCTGTTTAAAAACCATCGACGCCGAAAAAAGCCCTTCCCCCCTTTCGGCGCATTGACGCAGGAAACCATGTTTTCTTACGGCAACGCGCCTTTTTCTTCCAGAGCAATACCGCACAATTCCAGGTGTCGAATCGCGCCGGCAGATTTTTTTGCAGGTTAAACAAAAAGCGCAGCGAATACTTTGTGTATTCGCCAGCATTTTTGTGACAGTTGCCGGAAAATCCGCAAGCGAGGCGGCGCTTAAGGCATCAGCCGTGAATTGTGCGGTGTTGCCCTAGCTCTTTTCCGCTGCCTCCCGCTCCAGCTCGCCGCAGGCGGCGGCCAGCGCGTTCAGGCCGTCCACAATGCGTCCGGCCACTTCCTCCCTCTGGGTGCGGAACGGCGCGCCGTCTGAAAAGCAGACCGGTTCGCCCGTGACGATGCGCTTTGTTTTCCCGCAGTACACCGGAACAAAGCGCAGATGCGCCCCCGTCCCGGCATGGTACAGCTTTTCCAGCTGCAAAAAGCCCTTGTAGATCTCGCCCGTGGCCGGCGCGGCGCTGTCGTAGGCAACGTCGGGGCACAGCATGATGCTCTCACCGCGCAGCAGCGCCTGCGCGCTTTGCTCCATCATGTCCCGCGTTTCTTTCAGGCTGCGGTAGACCGGGATGGCTCCGAAAGAGCGCACCACCGCGGGCACGGTCAGCGAAAGCACCCCCGCCGCCGCCCAGGCCGCCGGAGCGGGCCAGCCGAACCGTTTGCGGAACGTGTAGCCGTAATACTGGGCAAAGCATTCGTGCCTGTCCAGAAAAACATGCAGCACCCAGGGGCGCGGCTCGTCCGGCAGCAGGGCCAGCGTATGCACCGGGCCGGACATATTGCGGTGATGCACCACATACACGGCGGGCGGCTGCGCTTTCTGCGCGCCGGAGGTATCCCATCTGTGCAAAAACGGGCGGACGCCGGCGCGTAAAAAGCGCGCCAGCGGCCCGTATATCTTCTTTTTATTCACAGCGCCGCCCCCCTGCCGCCGTCCTCCCGGCCCGCCGCGTGCTGCGGGCACTTGTCGGCTTCCGCCTCCATTTCGCCTGCGGCGAAACCGCGCTGGCCGGTTACCGGCCCCACCGGGGCCGATATTTTGCCGCTCCCGGCACGGCTCTGCCGCGCCGGGTCCCCTGCGTCAAAACCCCGGCACTTGTCGGCTTCCGCCTCCATTTCGCCTGCGGCGAAACCGCGCTGGCCGGTTACCGGCCCCGCCTTTTGGGTTTGCCGCGCAAAATCAGGCGCGGCATTTCGCTGCGCGAAACCACCCTGTGCGGTTGTCCGCTTCGCGGCCATGGCTTCGCCGCTTCCGTAAAGCACCGGCCGCGGCGTCTTTTCACTGAACACCCAGCGAAGCTGCACCTGGTAGCTGGCCACGGCCAGAAGCGCGTCCACCAGCAGCTTGGCCAGCATGTCGTCCATGTGCAGCCCGGTGCACGCCGCCCACACGCCCACAAAGGACAGCATCAGCTGCGCCAGCCACAGACAGTAGTATTTTGCCACCGTCGGTCCGATCTTCTTGTTCTGCACATAGGGCAGACGGCGGTTGCAGGTATAGTTCACCACGCTGGAGAGCGTGCGCGCGATGACCGCCGCAAAAAACAGGCGCGGCGCCAGCGGAAGGCCCAGCAGCAGCCATTTCACCAGCACGCAGTATACAAACACGTCCACCACCACGCTCAGCCCGGCGGACATGGCGTACTGCACCAGCCCGCTGCCCAGCTGGTGGATGATGCGCGCGGAATCCGCCACGGTGCGGTAATGGCTGCCCTCGTTGTTGTTGAAATACACCGTCTCGATGGGCACGATGGTATACGGGATGCTGCGCTGCTTTGCGTAGATGAGCATGTTCAGCTCGTATTCGTAGCGTTCGCCGCGCACCTCCAGCAGGTCCCCGTGCATCCCGTTCGGAATGCCGCGCAGGCCCGTCTGCGTATCTTTCAAATCAATGTTGTACAGCACGCGCATGGCCGCCGAAGTAACGCGGTTGCCTGTTGCGCTGCGCGCGGGCGTGCCGGGGCCGAAATCACGGCAGCCCAGCACCAGCGTGCCCGGGCAGGCCTCCATGGCCTCGCACACGCGGCGCACATCCTTTACCGTATGCTGGCCGTCACAGTCCGCCGTCACGATGCCCGCGCAGCCGTCCTCATGCGCGCCGTACCAGCGCAGAGCCGTTTTCAGGGCCGCGCCCTTCCCCCGGTTCTGTTCGTGCGCCAGCACCGTGCAGCCCATCTCCGCCAGCGCCGCGAATACCGGCGCATACGCCGGCCCGCTGCCGTCGTCCACTACAAGCACCGGGCCAAGGCCCGCCGCCAGCACCTCCTGCGCATAGGGAACGAACTCCCCGCCCGGCTCGTACGCCGGAATCACGATACAAACACGCATGCCGCACAACTCCCCATTGAGCGCCCGCTCTTCCGCAGGGCTTTCATCTCTATCTATAAGACGATTTGACACACCAAATCAACTACACAATTTTAAGAAATTCTTAAAAATAAATCAAGGGGGGATAAACGGCGCTCCTGCTCCGCTTATCCCCCCCTGCGGCGTGGCCCGCCGCCCTTTTTCCGGCTTTTCACGGCAGGAAAAAAACTTTACAGCCGCGCCCCTCAAATGCGCCCCTGCCGCCGCAGCCACGCCACGGTGTCGGCCAGCGTCGTGCCGAAGGGGCGCGTGGTATAGCCCAGCTCCCGCGCGGCCTTCGCATGGGAAAAGCGCGCGCCCGACGAAAGCGTGTACAGCGAATACGCCGTGTACAGCGGCGGCTGGCGCAGCAGCCTGTAATACTGCTCGGAAAGAGGCGCCGCAGCCCTGGCCAGCCACAGCGGCAGCATCACCCGCACCCGCCTGCGGCCCGTGATGCGGTGCAGCATGGCCAGCACGTCCCGCACCGTGCAGTACCGGCCGGAAAGGATATAGCACTCCCCCGGCCGCCCCCGCTCGCAGCAGGCCAGTATCCCCGCCGCCACGTCGCGCACATCCACAAAGTCATAACCGCCGTCCACGCCCGCGGCCAGACGGCCCGTGCAGAAATCCTGCACCAGCTGCGTCAGGTGTCCATGGCCGTAGTCATACGGGCCGCAGATGCCCGAGGGATGCACGACGCGGACGTCCAGCCCCCGCGCGCGGGCCGCCAGCGCATAGGCCGTGGCCGCGGCCTTTGTTTTGGCGTACAGCCCAACCACCGCGCCGGGGCTGAACACGTCCGTCTCCGACACCGGCGCGCCGCCGGGCTTTTCCGGCAGCGCGTGCACCGAGCTTACATGCACCAGCTTTTTCACGCCGCGGCGCACGCAGGCGTCCACCACGTTTTTTGTGCCCGTCACATTTACGTCATAAACGTTCTGGTCGAACCGGGAGGCGATGCTCACGATGCCCGCGCAGTGGATGACCGTCACGTCCCGCCCCTCCGCGCCCGCGAACAGCGCCTCCAGCGAGGCCGGGCTGCGCACGTCGCCCGCCACGGCCTCCACGCCCCCGGGGAGCTGGGGCGCGTGCTCCTCCCCCGGCAGAACGAGCGCGCGCACCTGCCTGCCCGCGCGCGCCAGCCTGTGCGCAACGGTATTGCCCAGATGGCCCGTCGCGCCTGTTACGAGATACAGCTCCTTCATGGCCCGCCGCCTTTCCCAACGCCCCGCGCAGCGGGGCGTGCCTGCCGTGTGATGCTTCCTTCCTTTATTATTCTACCACGCATTTATCTCTAAACTTTGAACAGCGCCCCGGCGCGGGATATTTTTCCGCCCGGCCGCGCGGCCTTCCCGGCGCACCGCGGGCGGCCGCTTTGCGCGGCTGTTCCCCTCCGCGGCAAAATGTGGTATTCTAAGAAATAGCTTTTGGCTGTTTTTGCAGGCACAAGGCATACCGCGGCGCACAGCGCGCCGCCCGGAACAGAGGACGTGAAAAACATGAATGAAGCACAACGCATCACCGAATGGGTGGAACAAAAAAAGGAAAGCGCCATTGCGCTGGCCAGGGCCGTCTGGGGCTTTGCGGAGCCGAACTGGCGCGAAACGCAGAGCGCCGCCGCCATCAGCGCCGCGCTGGAGGCCGAGGGCTTTGCGCTGGAGCGCCGCCCCTGCGGCATGGAGACGGCTTTCGTCGCCACATGGGGCGGCGAAGGGCCGGTCATCGCCTTTTTGGGCGAATACGACGCGCTGCCCGCGCTTTCCCAGCAGGCGGGCCGCGCCGAAAAAGCGCCGCTTTGCGAGGGCGCGGCAGGCCATGGCTGCGGGCACAACCTGCTGGGCGCGGGCAGCTTTGCCGCAGCCGTGGCGCTGAAGGACTACTGCCTCGAAACCGGCCTGCGCGCCACCGTCAAATACTTCGGCTGCCCGGCTGAGGAGGACGGCGGCGGAAAGGTGTTTTTCGCCCGCGCCGGATATTTCGACAAGGTGGATGCGGTGTTCGCCTGGCATCCCGGCCCCGCGAACTACGTCAGCGGGCAGGGCTGTCTTGCCGTGACGGGCGTGCTGTACAGCTTTAAGGGACGCACGGCCCACGCGGCGGGCGCGCCCTTTGCCGGGCGCAGCGCGCTGGACGCGGCCGAGCTGATGAACGTGGGCTGCAACTATCTGCGGGAACACATCATCCCCGAGGCGCGGCTGCATTACGCTTACCGCGACGTGGGCGGCACCGCCCCCAACGTGGTGCAGGAGAGCGCCTGCGTGCATTACTACATCCGCGCGCCCCGTGTGGCCCAGATGCTGGACATCAAGCGGCGTGTGGACGACGTGGCCCGGGGCGCCGCGCTGATGACGGGCACGGCGCTCACCATCCGCGAGGTGGACGGCTTCTCCGACTATGTGCCCAACAGGGCGCTGTCCGAGCTGCTGTGGCAATGCATGCGGGAGGTGGGCGCGCCCGCCTGGGACGAAGCCGACCGGGCGCTGGCCGCACAGTTCGCCGCCACGCTTTCCGCCGGGGAGCGCGCGGACAACCTGGCCTCCACGCTCTCGGCCACGGACCTGCCGCTGTCCCATTATGCGGGCAAGGACCTGGACGACGGCATCGCGCCGTTCTTTTACGACCCCAAAACCGCCGAGCCCGGCAGCACCGACGTGGGCGACGTGAGCTACTGCGCGCCCACGGCCCAGTGCTACTACGCCGCCGGGGCGCTGGGCACGGGCGGCCACACCTGGCAGATGGCCGCGCAGAGCTGCAGCCCGCTGGGCTTCAAGGGCATGCTGGCGGCGGCGGCAGCCATGGCGCTGGCGGGCGCGCGCGCGGCAGCGGACCCCGCGCTTCTGGCCCTGGCCAGAGAGCAGCACGCGCAAAGCTGCCCGGACGGCTACACCTGCCCCATGCCGGAAAACGCCGTCCCCGCATATGTGGAATAGGCCCCGGCCCGGCGGGCCCGGCGGCCGCATTTGCGGAAGCCCCCTGCCCCGCCGGCGCGGGCGCTTTCCTGCCCGGCGGCAAAAAAACACGCGCGGAAGGCCCCGAAAAGGCCGCGGCCGCTTGTGTTTTTGCCCCGTGCTGCTGTATAATAAACGCAAAGGCGCCCGGTGCGGCCGGGCACGCCCGCACAAAGAAATGGGGGCTTTTTCATGTGGGCCGTTTACGCGGGGCTTTCCGCATTGTTCGCCAGCCTGACGGCGATCCTCGGCAAGATCGGCGTCCAGGGCATCAATTCCAACCTGGCCACGGCCATCCGCACCATCTTCGTGCTTGTGATGGCCTGGGGGATGGTGTTCATCACCGGGGCGCAGGCCGGCATGAAGGACATCGGCGGCAGAAGCCTTGTGTTCCTCATGCTCTCCGGCCTTGCCACAGGGGCAAGCTGGCTGTGCTATTATAAGGCGCTGCAGGTGGGGCAGGTGGCAAAGGTCGTCACCATCGACAAATTCAGCCTCATCCTCACATTTCTTCTGGCCGCGCTTTTCCTGGGGGAAAAGCTCACGCTCAAAACGCTGCTGGGCGGCGTGCTCATCACCGCCGGCACGCTCGTTGTGGCGCTGTGACCACACCGGATAAGGAGTACAAATGGAAACGAATTTTGACTGCATTGTCGTCGGCGCAGGCCCAGCGGGGCTTTCGGCGGCGCTGAACCTGCGCCAGCGCGGCAAGACCGTGCTGGTGGTGCACAGCGGCGAAACGCTGCTGGCCAAGGCCGAGCAGGTGGACAACTATCTGGGCATGCCGGGGCTGTCCGGCAAACAGATGATGGAGCGCTTTACGCAGCACGCCCGGGACGCGGGCGCTGTGCTGCGCAAGGGGCGCGCGGGCAACGTCATGCCGTTCGGCGGACGCTTCATGGTCAACCTGGACGGCGATATCCTGGAAACGGGCGCCGTGGTGCTGGCCTGCGGCGTTTCCAAGGCAAAGCCCGTGCCCGGCGAGGCCGAGCTGCTGGGCCGCGGCGTTTCCTACTGCGCCACCTGCGACGGCATGCTGTACCGCGGGCGCGCGGTAGCGGTGTGGGGGCTTTCCCCCGAAGCGCCGCAGGAGGCCAATTTCCTGCACGGCATCGGCTGCTCCGTCACCTACATCGCGGGCCGCAGGCCCGACACGCTGGACGCGGGCGTGGCCTTCCGGGCCGGGCGCGTGGAGGCCGTGGAGGGCGGGGCCGCCGTGGAGGCCGTGCGCGTGGGCGGCGCCGCGCTGCCCGTACAGGGCGTTTTTATCCTGCGCGCGGCCACGCCGCCGGACGCGCTGGTGCCCGGCCTTGCGCTGGAAAACGGCTTTGTGAAAACAGACGCCGCCATGCGCACCAACATTCCCGGCCTGTTCGCCGCGGGCGACATGACGGGCAAGCCGCTGCAGGTGGCCAACGCCGTGGGCGACGGCCTTGTGGCCGCGCTGGCCGCCGTGGACTATCTGGACGGCGTCAGCCCCATGACGGATTGACGCGCGGTGTTCCCGCGCAAACATCATACACAGATCAAGGAGGCCCTGCTTTGAAACGGACGGATTATATTTCCTGGGACGAATATTTTATGGGCGTGGCGCTGCTCACCGCGCAGCGCAGCAAGGACAACACCTCACAGGTGGGCGCGTGCATCGTCAGCCGCGAAAACAAGATTTTGTCCATGGGCTACAACGGCATGCCCACCGGCTGCTTCGACGACGACATGCCCTGGGAGCGCGAGGGCGAACCGCTGAAAACCAAATACATGTATGTCTGCCACGCCGAGCTGAACGCCATACTGAACCATGCCTCCGGCACAGGCAGCCTGAAGGGCGCGCGCATCTACACCACGCTGTTCCCCTGTAACGAATGCGCCAAGGCGCTGATCCAGAGCGGCATCTCACAGGTCATCTATTACGAGGACAAATACGCAGATTCCGATTCCGTGATCGCCAGCAAACGGATGTTCGACATGGTGGGCATCCGCTACACGCCGTACAAGCGCACGGGCCGCGGCGTGGAGCTGGCGCTGTGAGCCGTGCGCTCCGGCTGATGCAGAAAACCAGAGCGGCGCTCCCTCTTTGAAAGGGAGCGCCGCTCTGGTTTGTTTTTATCCCGCCTGCATGTCAGAGCCCCTGCGCGGCAAGCACCCCGGCCATAACGGAAACACCCTTCACGATGTTCTCCGGCGTGGGGGTGGAAAAATTCATGCGGAAGCTGCCGCACGGCGCTTCTTCGTCCACCATGAACGCGTTGCCCGGCACAAGCGCCAGCTTGCGCGCAAGGCATTCCCGCACAAACGCGGGCATGTCCGCTCCTTCGGGCAGCGTGCCCCAGATGAACATGCCGCCCTCGGGCCGCGTATAACGGACCTGCGGGCACTTTTCATCCAGCTGTTCCATCATCAGCGCCGCCTTGGCCGCGTAAATTTTGCGTATCTCCCGGATGTGCGCGTCCATATCCGTGCGCGTCAGCATGGCCTCGCATACACGCTGCGCCCACACGTTGGTGTGCACGTCGCTGCACTGCTTCGCCACCACAAAGGCGGCCATCAGCTTTTTGTCACAGACGCAGTACGCAAGGCGCATGCCCGGGCACAAAATTTTGGAAAAACTGCCCGCGTAGATAACGGCGCCCTCGGTGTCCATGCTTTTGATGGACGGCACCGGCCCGCCCGCGATGCGCAGCTCCCCGTAGGGGTCGTCCTCCAGCACGGGCACGCCGTACCGCACCGCAAGCGCATAGACGGCCCTGCGCTTGGCAAGGCTCATGGTCTTGCCCGTGGGGTTCTGGAAATTGGGGATGCAGTAGAAAAAGCGCGGCTTTTCCGGCGCGGCAAACACGGCCTCCAGCGCGGCCAGGTTTACGCCGTCGTCCTCCATCGGCACGCCGGCCAGGCGCGCGCCGCTGCTGCGGAACGCGTTGAACGCCCCCAGGAACGCCGGGTTTTCCACAGCCACCACGTCGCCCTCGTTGCAAAGGCATTTGGCCGCGAAATCCAGGATCTGCTGGCTGCCGGATGTAATGAGCACGCCGTCGTTTTCCTTCGCCACCCGTTCGCGCCGGTTTGCAAAGGCCCGCACGGCTTCGCGCACCGAGGGCACGCCCTCCGACACCGAATACTGCAGCGCGGCCACAGGGTCCTGCCGCAGCAGTTCGTCCGAAAAGCGCGCGATGTCCTCCGCCGGGAATGAATCCGCCGCCGGGTTCCCGCCCGCAAAGCTGATGAGCGTCGGGTCGCTCATCTGCTTGAGTATCTCGCGGATGATCGACGGCTTCATATTGCGCATCTTATCCGAGATTTTGAATTCCATGTTCTTTCCCTTCCCTTTCCGTATCCTTTGGCCGCCCCAAAAGGCGGGCGGCTCATTCCTTTCCGTCTGTTTTGCACGCGCCGGGGATGGCCGCGTAGCTGTGGTCGATGGTGACCACGGCGTAATATTTCGTTTCGCCCGCGTCGTGCGTCTCCACAAGGCTCTGGATGCGTTTGCGCAGCGCGGCGTCCGAAAGCGGAAAATTGTGCGGCACCACGGTGTCGAAAATCAAATTTGTGTGGGACGGCCCCTGCACCATGCGGAAATCGTGGATGGAAAGCTCCGGCGAAATGCTCCGCACCAGCTCCTTCACCCACTCCCGGGCCGTGCCCACCGCGTCGTCGCCCGTCAGGATGGGGTCGTAATGGATGATGAGGCTGATGTGGTCGTTCTCCTGGAAATCCCGTTCGATGTTGTCGATGATGTCGTGGCTCTGCATCACGTCGTTTTCCGCCGCCATCTCCACATGTACGCTGGCAAAACGGCGGCCGGGGCCGTAATCGTGCACCATCAGGTCGTGGGTGCCCAGCACGCCGTCGTAGCTCATCACCTTTTTGCCGATGTAATCCGTCAGCTCCTCGCTGGGCGCCTCTCCCAGCAGCGGATCGACCGTTTCCTTCAGGATGCCCACGCCGCTCCACAAAATGAACAGCGCCACGCCAAGGCCCATCCAGCCGTCCAGCTCCAGCCCCGTCAGGCCCGAGACCACGCTCGCCGCCAGCACCGCCGCCGTGGAGATCACGTCGTTGCGGCTGTCCATGGCCGTGGCTTCCAGCGCGGCCGAGCCGATGCGCCTGCCCACCTTTTTATTAAAGGCCGCCATCCACAGCTTCACGCCGATGGAGAGCAGCAGCACCGCCACGGTGACAAGGCTGAACTCCACGGCCGTGGGGGACAGGATCTTGCCGATGCTGGAACGCGCCAGCTCCACGCCGATGACGAGGATCATCACCGAGACGGCCAGCCCCGCCAGATATTCGATGCGCGCATGGCCGTAAGGGTGTTCGTCGTCCGCGGGCTTTGCCGAAAGCCGGAAGCCCACCAGCGTGATGACGCTGGACGAGGCGTCGGAAAGGTTGTTCACCGCGTCGGCCGTAATGGAGATGCTGCCGAACAGCGTGCCCACCGCCAGCTTGGCCGCACACAGCAGCACGTTGCAGAAAATGCCCACCGCGCCCGCCAAATTGCCGTAAGCGGTGCGCACGGCAGGGTCGTTCACGTCCGTGCTGTTTTTGATAAAGCGTTTTACCAGAAAGTCCGTCAAAGCCGCCGCCTCTTTTCCAGAATTATACAAATTTCAGATTCTTTTTATTATACGGCGAAGGAGGCAAAAGTGCAACCCGTTTGCGGCGGCTGACCGCCCGTGGCCGCCGCTTTGCCCAAGCTGCGCCCGCTTTTCTTGGGCAAGGCGACGGTTTTCCGGCGGCGTGCTGTGCAAGCCCTTTGCTTTTTGGTATGATACAGTCAAGAAGCAGCTTTACCGCCGTCCGCATTTGTATCAGGAGGTGCTCAGGATGACAACAGCAAGGGACCCGCAGAAGAAAAAACGCGCGCCGTCGAAAGGCCGGGTGCTCCTGTGGGCCGGCGTTTTTCTCTTGAATTTCGTTTTGCTCTCAGCGGCGGTTTCCCTGGCGGTATTCCCGCAGGCGGGCCCGCTGACGGCCGAGCGGCTGGCCCGGCTGCCCTATTTTGAAGGCTGCGAGCTTCTGGACGTGCACACGAGGGCGGGCGGTTCTGCGCGGCTGTTCGGCCAATCGGACGCGGACTGGGTGCTTTACCGGAACAGCACCGGCGAAACGCGCCTTGTGGGCCTCAGCTGGAGCCTTTACACCTCCCGCTTTCGCATCGACGAAAAAACCGACGCCGCCGTTCCCGGCGACAGGCTTTATCACACCGCTCAGGTTCAGAGCGGTTCCGGCCTGTATGAGGTCTCCGTTCAGACGCAGGACCGGATCATGGACGCGCGCTGCATTGCCGGAATGCAGGCCCCTCAAAGCAGCGTATGGCTCTATATTTCCCTTGCGCTGGGCCTGACGCTGCTGGAAGCCGCCGTCCCGCTGTTTATTCAGCGCCGCCGCAAAGGCGCGTTGGCGTAAGAAAACATCGGTTTTGGGCCGGACGGTTTGACGCGCAGCGTCAAAAGGCGGGCCATGATTTTGGCCTGCAAGTGTGCCGGACGAGGCCATGCGCAAAAATTTTTGTTTCCGGGCGATGGCTTCCTGCGTCAACACGCCTAAGCCGGGCGTAAAATACAGTGAATTGTCAAACTAAGTGCAACAGGAATTGAGCTCGAAGTCCCATAATTCCTGAGCAGAATGGAAGTACAGAACTTTGCGAGGCCTGGCGTTCAACAACGCCAGGTTTCGTTTTAAT
>Ga0129317_1001059_pt1 | contig 22683 bp, 22 predicted proteins | sample Cm1ome_FD_94430 | JGI IMG/M metagenome (GOLD analysis project Ga0129317, IMG submission 94430) | Eastern black-and-white colobus group fecal microbial communities from Wisconsin, USA - Cm1105 metagenome | ecosystem: Host-associated > Mammals > Digestive system > Large intestine > Fecal | place... | reverse complement strand
TCTGTCTGTCTGTCTGTCTGTCTGTCTGTCTGTCTGTCTGTCTGTCTGTCTGTCTGTCTGTCTGTCTGTCTGTCTGTCTGTCTGTCTGTCTGTCTGTCTGTCTGTCTGTCTAAAGCATATTGCGAATCGCACGATTTGTCAATCCTTTTTAGTAAATTTTTAATTCACAACTTCAAATTTGGATATACAGCCTTCGAAAACTTCTTAAAGAATCTATGCAATACTTTATTTGCATTTATAATATACACAATTTAAAATATTTGTCAATATTTTTTGGTGCAAATCGCCTTGGTTTGAGCTACCACTTCTACAAAAATAAACATTTTTATTTATTTTCAGAGAAAACGCATTGACAAAATCCATAAAATTGATTATTTTTATAGTAAAGTTGTTGTGCAAAAAAAGAGACTGCAGCCACTTCTCATTGGGGGAGAGTTGTGGTCTTTTATTCTGGAGAAAAATTATGCGTTCTAAGAAGAAGGGAGTTGTCGAACTGTGGAGAAGCACAACCAGAAAACAAGTGAGCGGAGTAGATCCTCCCGTGCAAAATGGGTGCTGGCGTTATCCTTGTGTCTATGCCTCATCAGTATGATCTTCTCGTCTGCCATACAAAGCAACTTTGGAAATGTGGAAGTGAAGGAACTAAAATTGATGGATCCGTCTGGCTACGCGGTAAGTGCGCTTCTGTACCGGCCGGACACCGCAACAGTAGAGAACAAGGCTCCGTGTATTATCACGGTAGAGGGATGGTACAACAATAAGGAAATGCAGGATCTATACTCAGTGGAATATGCCCGCCGTGGATATGTGGTGGTTGCGGTGGATATGCATGGTCACGGCAACACCGACAACACCCCGGCGGCAGACTTGTATTCCTCTGCTGTGGGCGTAGAGGCTGCGGTCCAGATGGCGGGCAATCTACCCTATGTCGACACGCAGCGCATTGGTATCACTGGCCATTCCAGCGGCGGCGCGGCCAGCAATATGGTGGTGGCGCTCGATAACCAACGCAAAACACCGCTCATCAGCGCGGTGCTGTTCCAGGCCGCCACTTGGGTGGATGACCTGGGCGAGGATCACAGCGCGGATTTCGGTGATCGCAGCGTGGGGATCATCGCGGATCGTTACGATGAATTTTTCTTCTGGACGCAGGACGCACAGGGGAACGATGTGGCACCGCGCGACTTTTTAAAGTCGGATGACGCCAAAAATTTCGTCAGTTTCAACAAAGGCGCGCAAGCCATGACGCAAGATGTGCAGGCCGGACAGTATTACGAGAACGGCGACGCTTTCCGCGTGATTTACCAGCCGAACTGCACACACCCTTGGGTGCATTTCTCGGCCGAATCCGTCGGCAACGGGGTAAATTTCTTTGAAAAAGTCCTAGGCGCCCCTAACCCGCTGCCCGCTTCAAACCAAGTATGGCAGTGGAAAGCTGCTTTCAACTTCCTGGGCCTTGTGGGAATCGTGATGTTCCTGTTGTCATTTGTAGTTGTGGCACTGGACATCCCGTATTTCCACATACTGCGCGCCAGCGAACAGCCGCAACCCGCGCAGGTGAAGGACTTGAGCGGTAAGCTGTGGTTCTGGGGTTCGCTCGCGGCATGCGCCGTGTTCTCGCTGGCAAGCTATATGTGGGTCATTCAGAATGTGTATTCCAAGACCACCAAGCTCTTTACGCAAACAGGGCCTCTCACCATGGGCGTGTGGTGCGTGCTGAACGGTGTATTCGCCTTGGCGGTGCTGGCGGCCTATTATTTCTTCTACGGCAAAAAGAACGGCTTCTCTCCTGCGGGAAGTGGCCTTGCCATCAGCCCGCAAAAGCTGTGGCGCACCGTGGTGCTGGCCATGCTAACCTGTGGCCTTGCATTCCTCATTTTGTTCTTTGCAGACTACTTCTTCCAGACGGATTTCCGCCTTTGGGTGCTTACCATGAAGGCGTTTGAGGCGGATAAGGTGCTCATCGGTTTGCGTTACTTACCGCTATTCCTGATTTTCTATGTGGTCAACTCGGTAGCGGTGAACTGCTTCAACTACAACACCATCGGCGGCCGGAAAGGCTGGGGCAATACGGTGCTGCTGGGGCTGTTTAACGCGTTGGGTGCCATCGCATTCGTGGCCTTGCAGTACGGCAGCGCGCCGGGCAATGGTATGCTGCGCTGGTATTCCACAGAAGGCTGGAGGATTAGCGGCATCTGGCTGTATCCGGCAATCGTTTATCTATTCATTACGCCTTTTATGACGCGCTACATCTACAAAAAGACGCGCAACCCCTATCTGTGCGGCATCATTAACGCCATCATCATCACTATGCTGTGCGTGGCAAATACTACAACAGTCTTGGGCGGTGGTGCAGTGGTGGCGGCGAACTATTAAGCTGTCTAATAACTTTAATACAAGGTTACACGCATAAACAGCTACCGATGCTCTTTTGTTATATCACGAATAAAATCCTAGTTTTCGATACCTTTTCTGATGAAAACGGGCCACCCTGTTTCGGGTGGCCCGTTTCTGCTTTTCATCTTTTACCATACTACTCCAAAACCTTTTTGGAACAAAAATCTCAAAAACTACTGTCCTTAAGCCTTGCAGCTAAGGAGAGAGGGATCGAAGCAACCACGCTTCCCGAACAGCGCATTTCGCTCAGTGCTCCTATCACCAGGGCCTATGATGACGATGACTTTGCAGTTGCGGGAGATTTTTTTTGCGGTTAAAATCCATTTTCGGCCTTTATGATAATTTCGGGAGCCGAATTTCAGTCGAGAAGGTCTCCGCCGGAAACTATATCTATTACGACTGCTTTTTCGCCTACGGCAGTGAGGATACGGAAGTTCACGACGCTGTACGCCCGACCGGAACATATCTGCGGGCCTCCTGCCTAGGAGGGGTGGAAAAAGCTGGAGAAGGTTTACCAAAATATCTGCACTTTTGCAAAGGAAAAGCAAATGGAATTGGTGGGATATTCCTATGAGGAGGATCTGAACGAAGTGTCTCTCCAAAACCGTGACGATCACATCACCATGCTCACGGTCGGCTACCGGAAGAGCGCGCCGAAGAAAGCCATACCTATACATCTCCGGCGGCCAGCACCACCGGAGATGCTTTCCTGTTAAATGCTGCGAAATCTACGGATTCAGCGCCCCGGTCTGTTAAAAAAGGCAGCCCCTGCCGGGGCTGTCTGCATAGATGCTCTTTGGAATTTTGAAATCAGAGCACAAAAGCATGGTTGAAGCGCTACGAATCGGAAAGCTTTCTGGCCGCCACGAAGATGCGGGCGGTGCTGTCGTCCTTGTCGCAGGTGGACAGCACCAGTACGCGTGGCGACGCCGATCTCGTACAGGGCTTTTTGCCTTGAGTCCCCCCTGTGCACCCTCTTAAACCCACATACTTCTTTTATCTATGGTCAGAAGGATAGACTGCACTTCAATCACAGAGTCAAGCTTACTTCCATCTATTTATGGGGAGGCTTGGCTTATCTTGTTAATGCCAAAAATGCAGACAAACTTTTACGCGTTGGTTGTCGCAGTCCTTCGTCAATTCCAGTTTATTCAATACGACTTTTTTAATATCAACTTTCTCGCAGAGAATTACCGGCCCATGCATCTCCCCAGCGGTACAGTTTGAAATATTACACCTAAAGGTTCTTTTTTTAGGATTTACTTGTTATGCAAAAAGTGTACAATTAAGACAATAGGTCACAAAATTATTTTAGGAGGTTTTACCATGAAAAGAAAATCTGCACTTCTCACAGCTCTTGCAATCGTCCTTTCACTTTTCGTTGCTTGCAGTGGAGAGGCCCAACCTTCCTCCGCTGTTTCTGGTTCTGGATCTGCTCAGACATCCGGCAATGACGGCGAAGAAACGTTAGTTGTCTACACTGCCAGAAGCGAAAGCCTGAACAATGCTGTCATTGAAAACTTTGAAGCAGATACCGGAATTCATGTGGAGGTTGTGACCGGCGGCACCGGAGAAATACTGAAACGTGTCCAGTCGGAAGCGTCCAACCCGCAGGGTGATATATGCTGGGCTGCAGACGAAGCGATGCTCCAGGATTATACGGACTGCTTTGAGCCCTATGTCTCTCCCGAAGACGCCAATATGCTAGAAGGTTATAAGAACACCAACGGTTACTCTTCACCGGCTTTCTGCGATCCGACTGTCTTTATTGTGAACACGGATTTGGCGGGTGATATCGAGATCAACGGTTTTGAGGATTTGCTTAACCCCGAGTTGAAAGGCCGGATCGCATCCGGTGATCCGGTAAACTCCAGTTCGGCTTTCCAATGTCTGATTGCAGGTCTGTATGATATGGGAAACGGCGACCCCATGTCCGATTCGGCTTGGGAATGGGTTGAAGGATTGATTGCAAACCTGGACGGTGTGAGCCTGAACAGCTCCTCTCAGGTTTATAAAGGCGTTGCGGAGGGCGAATATGTCGTAGGGCTCACATGGGAGGATCCCGCAGCGGCTTATGTCCGGGATGGTGTGGCAGTTAAGGTCGTATTCCCCGAGGAAGGCGCGCTCATGTCTGGTCAATGTGTATCCATTATCCGAGGAGCGCCTCACATGGAAAACGCCAAGAAATTCGTGGACTACATGCTGGGAGAGAGCTGTCAAAACTATGTCGGCCAAAACCTGACAGTCCGGCCGCTTCGAGCTGATGCAACTCTGAATGAGAGCCTCACTCCCTGGGATTCCATCATGCGGCTGGAAAGCTATGACGGCGTTTGGGTGGCAGAAAATAAAGCTGCTATTACTGAGCGGTACAGCGAGTGCTTGGAAAATGCCGGCTAATTAAACAATCACGCTGTAAAGCAGGGGCCTGCGGTTTTGCATCGTAGGCCCCTAACTATAGAAATTGAAAATGAGGAAGAGTGATTCCACTATGGGTGCTACCATCACCATTGAAAATGCATTAAAACGCTATGGCAACGATACGATCATCAACGGACTCTCTTTGGAAGTCCAGCCTGGGGAATTTTTCACCCTTCTTGGACCCTCTGGCTGTGGAAAAACCACCTTGCTGCGCATGATTATCGGCTTCAACTCTATTGAGGGCGGCATTTTCAAAATCAACAATCGTGTGATTAACGATATACCAACGAACAAACGGAACATCGGAATGGTATTCCAAAACTACGCCGTTTTTCCCCACATGTCTGTATTTGACAATGTGGCCTTTGGACTAAAGAACCGCAAGCTTCCAAAAGAGGAAATTCAAAAAAAGGTAGACGCTATTTTAAAAGTAGTTAAAATAGACCATTTAAAAAACCGAATGCCTGCGAAGCTTTCTGGCGGTCAGCAACAGCGGATTGCTTTGGCCCGTGCAATCGTAATCGAGCCGGAGGTTCTGTTGATGGATGAGCCTCTCTCGAATTTGGACGCCAAACTGCGCGTCGAAATGCGAAATGCAATCAAACGGATTCAAAAACAGTTCGGAATTACTACAATCTATGTTACACATGATCAAGAGGAGGCATTGGCGGTTTCTGACAGGATCGCCGTGATGAACAATGGCGTAATTCAGCAAATTGATACACCTTTAAGGATTTATCAGCGGCCAGTAAACAAATTTGTCTCTAATTTTATCGGATTGTCCAACTTTATGAATGCAAACATAAAAAAAGAGGCCGGCGAGACGCTGCTGTGTTTCCCTGGAAGCGGAAACTATCATCTCTCCATGCCCAATCTCCAAAAAGATATTGCAGATGGTTCGGAGGTTTTGGTGGCTATCCGCCCGGAGGAATTCGAGTTATCTTCTGCTGGTCCGATTGGTATTCCTGCCATTGTACAAAGCAGTGTCTTTTTAGGTGCGGCCACACACTATTTCCTCAAGCTGGAAAACGGGTGCGAAGTAGAGGCCGTTCAGGATTCCGATATGTGGGAGATCCTGCCTACCGGGGCTAAAGTATGGCTTACAATGAAAGCAAAGAAAATCAATGTGTTTACACCAGACGGTGACATTCCTCTGGTAGTTCGGGAGGAATTGCTATGAGGTATGCAGGCGAAAAAAAATTTAATTTTTGGACTGTACTGACGCTGATCCTTCTGGCGCTGTTTTTGCTTTTTGTTATTTATCCCATTGGGATGCTGCTCGCTAAAAGCCTGTTTACTGGCGGCCAAGTGGATCTAAGTTACTTTGTAAAGTTCTTCACCAAGAAGTACTATTGGGGTACTCTGGTCAACAGCTTTAAGGTGACGATCACCTCCACGCTGGTCGCTGTACTGATCGGCCTTCCGATGGCCTATCTCCTGCGGAATGTAAAGATCCCTGGTTCGGGCCTTTTGAACATCCTCATTGTAATCTCTTATTTGTCGCCTCCTTTTATAGGGGCCTATGCATGGATTCAGCTGCTGGGACGCAATGGGTTTATCACGCGCATTTTAAATGCAGTCTTTCACATGAATTTTTCCGGTATTTATGGATTTGCTGGAATCGTATTGGTTTTTTCTCTGCAATCTTTTCCGTTGATCTACATGTATGTTTCCGGCGCTATGAAAAACTTGGACAACTCTTTGAACGAAGCGGCAGAGAGCTTAGGCTGCAATGCATTTCAGAGGGTGACGAAGGTTATTTTCCCACTAATTATGCCGTCTCTTCTGGCTGGCATGCTGCTTGTCTTTATGCGTGTCTTTTCCGATTTTGGCACCCCGATGATTATTGGAGAAGGCTATAAAACTTTTCCCGTTATGCTTTACACACAGTTTATGGGCGAAGTTGGCACGAACGATGGTTTTGCCGCCACTCTCTGCATCATTGTCATCATCATTGCCCTCATGTTTTTCTTCCTTCAAAAAATACTGGGGAAACGTTTCACATACTCCATGACGGCTCTAAAACCCATGGAAGCGCAAACGGCTACCGGGTGGCGGAAGTTCCTCTCCTATGCAGTAGTTTATCTGGTAACATTCATCGCGGCATTACCGCAGCTGACAGTCATTGTTACTTCTTTCATCGGCACGATCAACGGCTCGCTCTTTACCGGAGAGTTCACTCTGGATAATTATCGCAATATTTTTGCCAAGGGCAACACCTCAGCTATTTTCAACACCTATCTATTTGGGCTTATTGCCATTGCCATTGTGTTGGTCTGTGGTATTCTGATTTCCTATCTCAGCGTCCGCAAACGCAGCCCGCTGACTTCTGTCCTAGACGTATTGACCATGTTTCCCTATATTATTCCCGGATCTGTTCTGGGTATCTCGTTCCTCTATGCGTTCAATGGCCCCCCATTTCTGCTGGGCGGTACAGTTCTTATTATCGTTATTTCCCTTTCAATTCGGCGCATGCCGTACACTATCCGCTCCAGTACAGCCATCATCGGGCAAATCAGCCCAAGTATTGAGGAAGCTTCTATCAGTCTCGGTGCTTCACAGATCAAAACCTTCCTGCGCATTACGATTCCAATGATGCTGCCCGGCGTTTTGTCCGGGGCCATCATGAGCTGGATCACCCTCATCAGTGAGTTGAGTTCATCGGTTATTCTCTATACCAGCAAAACGATGACGTTGACTGTAGCAATCTACTCTGAAGTGATTCGAAGCAATTTCGGAAATGCCGCTGCATATTCCACGATTCTGACACTTACTTCGATTCTGTCTTTGCTAATCTTCTTCCGGGTTTCTGGTAGCAGGGACTTGAGCATCTGATTGAAAAGCGGCGTACTCTATTTGGGAGTACGCCGCTTTTCAAACTTTTGAAATATCAAAACTCCGTTCAATGTGATAAAATAGATAATATATGGAAATTATCTGCTGTGCAAAAGTTTTTTGGCGGGAAGTGGTGAGAAGAAGTTGAGCAGGCCTAAATTTCAAGATCGGCTACGCAAGTCCTTTATGGGCTATATTTGTGCCATTATCGCAGCCATCTTAGCTTTGTTTTTTGGAGGATTTGTCCTCAATTTTATAAATGTTGTCGTAAAAGATTGCCGTGAAGCCAATCAGCAACTATCATCATGTTTGGAAGCTCAGGCGACCGCTTATGAAGATGGGCTTCTGATGCTGGTGCAAGACCCCAAAATTCAAGCGGTATTAACACAAGAAACCTCTGCGGCTTGGACAGATGCCAATCAACAGCTCTATCAATTTGTCAATGCACAAAATTTGAAAGCCTATTTTGTTCTGCTGGATGATACAGGGCGCCTCGTATGTTCCAACTTCAATGCGAGGAACCAGGAAAGCTTTGTGGAGTCCTCCTTTACCTCCAGCGTGATTGCTCGTCTGAATAAAGCGCCGAAGAAGCTGATGTGCTTTGCCTGCAGCGCCCCCCTCACCAGTGATCAGATGTGCTGTTACACGTTCTGCCGCATTGTCCCAAGGGAAAACGGTTCAAAAGAAGGCTATTTGTTTTTTAATTTGCGCGAGGACGGATTCCGTGAAAGCGCACACGCGTTCTCCCAAGAGGTGCTGCTGACCGACCGTTATGATAATATCGTTTACACAACGCTGGACCCCGAAGAAGATCCCTTGGACAAACTCCCTTCGGGGAAATACCCCTTGGAAGTGTCGGAAGGTGGAATCTCAAAGATCCGAGGGGAATACCACTATGTTTCTGCCAGCGTTATCACCACGCAGGAACTTTGCCTTTATACGCTTACGCCCCTTTCCCTGCAGATTCAAATCTTGTGGTATGGGCTGTTCTTGTTTATATTCCTGCTTTTTATTCTGGCGGCGATCGTATGGATACTTCCTCGTATTTTTGCCCGTCAGAATGCCAAAGAACTGGGGGAATTGACCCATGCGGTAAAGCGTATGGAGCAAAACAACACAGACGATGAGCTTCCTCCCCAATGTTCGGAGGAATCCCAACTGCTCTTCACCCAATTTCGCAATACGACCCTCCACCTCCAAGAGCTGAGCCAGAGAAACAGCGAATTGATGGATCGGCGTCGACAGATGGAAATCAAGCAGCTGGAAGAGCAGTTCAATCCCCATTTCGTTTTCAATGTGATGGAAACGGTTCGCTACCAAATTCAAGAAAGCCCCGAGACAGCCTCTGAAATGCTGTTATCCTTTGCAAACCTGATGCGTTACAGCATCAACTATGGACATACGAAAGTATCTCTTGAGACAGATGTAGAGTATGTCAATGATTACCTGCTCTTACAGAAGGTACGTTATAATAACTGCCTACATTATGAGTTTCGCATTCCGGAGTCATTGTTGGAGTGCCAAATTCCCAAACTGCTGCTTCAGCCTGTGATTGAAAACAGCATCAAGCACGGTTATCAGCCCGGTAAAACTTTGGACATTATGGTTGAAGCGGAACAACGCGGAGACGATTTGCGCTTTGTTGTCCAGGACAATGGGAAAGGAATTGAAGAAAGCCGTTTGGGCGCGATCCGTGAAAGTTTCACAATGGAATTAAACAGTGACTATGTAAAACACATCGGACTTTACAATGTTCAAAAGGTAATTGAGCTTCTATACGGTTCGCATTACGGCCTCGAAATAGAAAGCGCCTTGGGAAAAGGAACTCGGGTAGTCTTAACCATGCCATGTGAGGTGGAGACAGAGACATGAAGAAAGTTTTACTGGTAGAGGATGAAAACCTGATTCGCCGTGGCCTCAAATTCCAGATGGATTGGACAGCAGTAAACTGTGTCGTGGCTGGTGAGGCCGCTTCTGGGCAAGAGGGGCTGGAACAGATTCAAAATCTCCAGCCGGATATTGTCATCACAGATATCCGTATGCCAGATATGGATGGGCTGGAAATGCTGGCTGCCGGACAGGCGGAGTGCCCGTTCGATGCCATTATTATTTCCGGGTACAGCGAATTTGAATATGCGCAACAAGCCATCCATCTGGGTGTTTCCGAGTATCTGTTGAAGCCTGTTGATCTCAATGAATTGAGAGCCTGCCTGCAAAAGCTAGTCTCTCGTCGCCAAGAGGGACTAGCCAATTCAGAGCCTTCAATTCCATCAATTACTTCGTTTGACCCTGCCAATCTGAATAACAGATATGCCGCTACCATGCTTCAATATATCCAGCAACATTATGCAGAACACATCTCTCTTACTGATTTAAGCCAGGAATTAAATATCTCTTGCACACATCTTAACGCGAAATTCAAAGGAGAGACGGGATATACTTTCCATGACTTTTTAAACTATTATCGGATCTGCAAAGCAGTAGAACTTCAGAAACAAAGGAATTACAAGCTTTATGAAATTGCAGAGTTGGTAGGTTTTTCCGACTATAAATACTTCAACAAAGTCTACAAACGGTATGTAGGCTACGCCCCCAATAAAATTTTCCCAACAAAAAAGTGAAATGAATGCATAGCGGAAAATTCCCCTCCCCCATCTGCCAAAGTGGACAGGAGCGGAAAAGCGGAGTTGAGATAGAGGCAATGCTATGGCTTCGCCAATATGCGTATTATAAATAACAGATGCCCCCACTCGCAAAGCGCGAATGGGGGCAGTTGAAGAAAGGTAGAGCAGTAATGACTACTATCGCTATGACAATAGTATAGCACTAAGCATTTGAATATTCAAGCTATGCACATTTGTTTGTTTTGTCAATTATCATTGTGCATTTTCCACAGACGTGACGTTATATGTTTTAAATTTGCAAAAATCGGCCGCCGAGCGACAGCTACACGGAGTTTCAGCGACACTTTCACACAGTAAAGTGCCACCCATAATACTTCAAAAGCTCTGCCAGCCAAACCGGTCAGCAGCGCCCAGATTCATCTTCTTCAGGGAGCTAGATGCCGTTTGCCGTCAAGCTTCCTTGCCAAACTCCTAAAGAAATATTTCCCATATTTCTTGACGCCGCCTTCGCGGCCTGATCCCAGCCTACCCGTTCGGACGCGACGCATACACGACTCCGGCCTACAGCCTCCGCCGTGCCCGCGCTTCTTTCCGCTCTACCTTCCGGGATGTCCCACTTGTTCTTGCAATTTTCGAAAAAATTATCTATGTATTCCGCATCAGCCAGTAGCGCTGTATGAAGTATGATTGGTTCTATTTTAATCCAGAAATTGAATGCATGCGCCCAATACGCCAGACCCTATGTAAGTACTGAGAGTAGCATCCATCTCGCCCTCCCAAAAATGTTTCGCTTCCGGGAACTCATCTCTTATCTTTTTTGCAAGTTCTGCCATTTCTTTTGGAGCTCCGCCATTCGCTATAGCAATATTATAACTTTTATTTTCCACCTGTTTTATCTGCAGTAATACCACATATATTTTAGCTCTGACAACTACCGGTTCCTATAATGGTGCACCTGTCTTATGGAAAGGTTCAAACAATCAAAATAATCAATTGTGGGTTTTAGGCGCATGGGGATAAACCAATAAAGCTACTGATCTTGAACCCAGATTAAATTCTAAAAACATATTGGTTGCTGCTCTTGGCCCCGTTGGCTCTCCAACGGGGCTGCTTTTGTATGTATCCGGCATTGACCAGATCATCCAGCGCCCGGCGTACCGTGCTCATGGACAGCTTTGTATCCCTGCTGATCGTGCGGACGGAGGGGAAGCATTTCCCCTCCCTGTCCGCACGGCTGCGCAGATACATGTATACCGTCACAGCCCGGCTGGGCAGGTCATCCGCCCAAATAGTATCAAACCAGCCGCTCACACGTTCTCCTGTATCATCCCCGGCTTCTGCCGCTCCGGGAACCGCTCCTGCCCCGGTACAATCTGCTGCCCCGGCGGGATACCGTACTCTTTCAGTATCTTCCTTCTCAACTCTTTGCTCCCCGCATATTTCACTTCCCGCTGCGCATGCTGCTCCAATGCATACGGCTCTGTAAATGTGATGCCCCAATCCAGGAACAGCCGCAGTTTGGACAGCATCGGACGCCGCCCTGTCTTCATCACGATAAACTGCCCTTTCGGCATTGATTTCAGTTCATCCGGCGTCATCAGCCGCCGCCCCATCATCTGCAGGCTGCGGGACGGGTCGCTTTTCCCCCTGCTCACACTCCCCGTCATCACCGTCTGCTCTCCCAGCTGGCGCGACACCTGTTCCGCTGTATCGCCCGCGGGGCTGAAGCCTCCCGCAATGGTATCCTGCGCATTGTCCAGGATAATGGAACAGCCCTCTTTCCCGTAGTTCCGTTCCAGCTGTCCGTAGGACTGGATGATCCCCACGATGCTCAGCCGCCTCGAACGCGCCGCGCTGAACATCAGCTCCAGCGACTCTATCTTCGGAAGCGATCCCAGCTCATCCAGAAAAAACATCACCCTGTTTTTCAACGCGCCGCCCTGTCCGTCCGCCACCACAAGGATCTCCCGGTACATCTGCTGCACCAGCAGGCTCACCATGAAATATTTGCTGCTGTCTTCCTCCGGCAGCACCACGAACACAGCGGACTTTTCACGGCAGAATTTCTCCGCGTCCATCTTGGTTGAAAAGCACAGCATCTGCTCAAGCTCTGAAGCCAGAAACGCGTTCAAACTCGCCATTGCCGTGGAAAGAACGGACGCCATCGCCTGCTCTCCCGCGGTGAGCGCCGCCCCCGCAAACCACCTCGCCTTGTGTTCGGGCGGCAGGAGGCTCAAAAGCATCTGCAGCTGATTCTTTCCTTTCTGGCCGGACGGAGACAGGAGATCCTGTATCAGCTTGAACACTGAAACGATGTGCCTTGTCTCCGGCGGACAGAATTCCGCGACCAGCAGGATCACGGAGGTGATGAGGCCTTCGGCCGCGTCATAGAAATAGGAGTTCTGTCCATGCTCTGTCCCGCTGCTGGATGTGACGACCGTTTTCGCAATGATCTTCGCATACTTCTCCGCCCGCGCCCTGCTTGCCAGATCGTCCGGGTGCGCCATATATGCGTCCATGTACTTGTTGACAAGATCCAACAGGTTGTTGCCGTCACTGCACACCGGATTGCGCAAGTCTAAAACCGAAACATCATACCCATATATGTCTTTGGCGATGCCCGCGTAATTTCGCGCGAGGTCGCCCTTTGTATCCGATGTGAGGAAACTCATCCCCGCCGCACAGCAATACTCCAGATTCGGATACAGGAAGTACGCGGTTTTTCCCGCGCCGCTCCCCGCCACCATCATTGCATGGATATCGTCGCCGTCCACAAGCGCCGTCACACGTTTGCCGCGCATTTCACAGCCCACCACCAGCCCCTGTACCTTTGGAAGATGCTTTCCCCGTCTCCACGCCCGCGGCCGGAACCGCACCCGGTGGAACGTGCGCCGTATTTCCCCCTTACCGGCAAACCGTGCCGTCCCGTCTGCCCGTCTCCCACCGTCCTTCCCTTGATGCCGTCCAGGCTGAAACCCGCGCCGTTCGTAACGGCCGCCATCAGCAGCAGAAGGCCGACGCACAGCAGCAAAAGCACCGCCGTTTCCTGCCCTAACAAAATCCCATCCTCACCTCTTCCTCTTCCGCCTGTGTACTTTCCCGTCCGGACATTTCAAGCATACAGGAAACGTCCGCCGCCATCGCCGCAGCAGCAGTGTGCAGCCAGCCATCCGCCAGTTCCGCCTGCTGTCCCGCTGTCCGGGCCGGCATGCTCTCCTCCGCCGCCCGCATTTTCTGTATCTGTCCGCCCAGCGACCACAGGCGTGCATCCTGCGTGATATGGTCCTTATGCGGCCGGTACAATTCCGCTGCCCTGTCTGCAAGCCGGTCAAGCCCGGTCGTCTCTCCGCCTGTACAAAGCAAGTGCCGGGCACGCAGCAGCGCGCCCGCCGCCAGCTTCTGCAGGCAGCTGTTTTGGAGCTCATCCGCCTGTGCCGAACAGGCCGCTTGAAATGTCCCCTCCAGATACCGCCCGTCCACGAAACGCGGCGCATGCACTGCCCGCGCCAAGACCGCATCCTTTACCTGTTCCAGCATCTGCAGTTTCGGGTGCGGCTGTGCACACACTGCATCCATCCCCCCGCGCGCTTTCAATTCCTCGTTCCAATCCTTCCATGCCGGAAGCTGTACAGAAACATCCGTGTATCCTTTTTCCCTCAGCCGACCAGTCAAACGCATCACACCCTCGATCCCACCGGCGTCATTGTCCAGCGCGAGCACGACGCCGCGCACCTCCGGATACTCTTCCAGCGTGCGGAACAGGGCAGCTTCCGCCGTACCGTTCAATGCCAGATAGTTGCCCTGCCGCCAATCCTTTGGATAAAGGGAGACATATGACATGAGGTCGACTGCCGCCTCAAACACATACAGCGGTCCGCTGCCGCCCATATGGCGGAATCCATACGCTTTGTCGCTGCCCGGCGCATCATACCGGAACGCGCGCTGCCGCATCCCCTTGATGTGCGCCTGCCGCGGCGCGCCGTCCCGGTCCATCCCTACCAGCACCAGGTTGCATTGTTCCTGTCCCTGACGTACACCTTCCGCCCTGCTCTGGTACACCTGACCGGTCTCGATAAAGTATCCGGCCACGTCCGCGGACACCTTCCGGATATCTGTCAAATATCGCCGCACCTGTTCTTCCGAACTGTCCTTCGGCGGAAGCCGCAGCTGCTTTTGTTCCTGCCGCTTACATTGCACAGGCCCTGCCGCAGGAACGGCGGACTGTTCCAGCAGGAACCGCACCGCCTCCTTGAAATCCATATGAAAAAAATGGCGTACAAATGAGATGGCGTCCCCGCCCTCTCCCCGGTAATGGCTGTACCACATATTGCCGCGGATACTCACCGATTCCTCCCCCGGTATACGCCAATGCATTTCTCCCCCGCTGCGGGAAAGCGGAAAACCACGCATTGCAAGCAGCGGCGCGATCTCCATGTTCCGCGCCGCCGCCACTTCTTCTTTTGAAAAAATCTCTTTGTTTTCTGTGATAGCTCTTTCCTCCCTGCTGTATCCGTATTTCTTCTATTGGTATCTTCATACCGCATGTGTCACAGTGACACATGCCATATTCCAGCCAAATATCCCACCTGGCCCCTGGCGGGCTGTTTTTCTTTTTTGCCTGCGTCACATCTGCGGTTCAAAATCGTTTTCCGCATGGCCAAGCGCGCGCTGTTTCTGTTCCAGCTCCCGCCTGCGCTTTCTGTCCAGATACATACAGCGCGGACGGATGCGCGGCACAGACGTTTCAAACATACGGCACAAACTTTCGATCACACCCAGCGCAGCGTCCATTGGGCCGAGCCTGTGCCACTGCGCACGCCGCTGCAGCAAACGCTGTGCGAATTCATTTCCGTCCTGTGCCGCGCTTCGCAGCAACTCCTCCGCTTTCGCCCAATCCCTGGGAACGCCATTTCCCCGGATGTACAGCTTTCCCAACTGGTATTTTGCCCAGGGCGCCGCGAATCTGCGCACAGATACGTCAGACGCCTGCGCCGCTTCGGCAAAAAGCCGTGCCGCGGATCCTGCGTCCACAGCACGGCCTTTTCCCTCAAGGTAACATTTCGCAAGCCTGTATTTGGCAAATCCGTTCCCATGCTCCGCAGCCCGTTCAAACCAGTCCGCGGCTTTCGTTTCGTCGAAGAACGGCGACGTCTCATCCGCGTGCAGCTTTCCGAGCGCGTATTCCGCAAAATGATTTTCCTGCTTTGCAGCCCGTTCAAAAAACATTTTTGCGCCGGCGTCATCCCGCGGCAAAAAGTATCCCTCCCGGTACAGCTTACCGGCCTGGTATTGCGCATATGCATCCCCGCGCTCCGCCGCGGCGAGTAGCGTCCGGATCGCCGCCTGCACGTCTTCATCCGGATATTCTTCTTCACGGGCGGCGTCCAGCAGCCGCTTTGCACCGTACACCGCATGCTGTGCGCCGCGGTCCTGTGGATCCTGTACCGCGTCAAACTCCTGTTCCGGCTCCGGCGCGGGACAGCCTTCTTTTGCAATGCGCAGCACGATATTTTTCAGATGCCGAAACTCCTTTTGTGTGTGCAGCGGCGGGGCCTGTTCCGGCAGGCTGTCCCGGTATGTGGACAGCACTGTTTTGCGAAGCTCCCACCACGCGCTGTATGCAGCCTTCACCTGCGGCTGCTTTTCCAATTCGCTGATAATACTGTCCACAATGGATTTTACCGGCCAAGGGAGATACCCATACCGGAGTCTCCCCTTTCTGTCCCGCACTTCTTCCGACAGCCGTTCCAGCAGGGATTCCAAAACCGGCGCTTCCGCAGGCGCATCCCGCATCCCGGCCACCGCCTCTTTCAGGCGTGCGCTGAACAGGTCCCGCAGTTCGTCCCGGCTCTGTGACTGGCGGATATATATTGCGTCCAGTTCATCCCGGAATATCTGCCGTGCGAGGAGGGAGCGGAGCTGCACCACCCCCTCCTTTGTGAGCGCCGGCTTTTGCACACTGTCCGCATAACAGACCAGATGCGCATGGGGATGGTGCGCTTCGTTGTGGAAGGCTCCGCACCAATGGAACGACCCGACCGGCACATTGAACCGCGCGGCGATCTCCGCCGCATTGGCACGGAGCAGCGCGCGCCATGCGTCCGCTTTATCGTATGACAGGCGGGCGGCGTCTTCACGCCGCAGGGAAAGGATACATGTCCAAATGTTCCCGTCGTGCTCTGAAACCGCACGCGCGGCAGCGTTCAGATCCGGCGCATCTTCCTCCTGTGTGAACAGGCCGTGTGCGCCGCTGCGCTGGACGCGCGGACGCTGCGCGATGTACGAAACATAGTTGGAGCGCGCGTCAAACAGTTCCAGATGTTCCTCCAAGGTCCGCGTGATGAATTCCGACGCGTTGCGGACAGTCGGCCGGCGCGCATAGTCCTCATACTCAAAGCTCCGGCGCGCATCCGGAAAATCCCGCAGCAGTTTTTCCACAAGGACGCGCTGCGCCTGCGCAGCCGGCCGCGCTCCGTTCTCTTCCACATATTTCTCCACGCCCTCCCGCGTGGCAATGTACCGTATGTATGCCTGTGCGTGCCGCGCGGCGTCCGGCTTCAGATAGCGCCATTTTGTGACGAGCTTTGCCATCCGGTATCACCGCCGAACATCTGCGCCTGCACGGATTCGATCTGCGCGCCTTTGCGGCTGACCGCAACTTCCGCGCGCGCTTTCCTGCGCAGCTCCGCATATACCTCATCCGGTATGTCAAAGTGCGAGACAAGGATGCGCTGCAAAATGTTGAGTTCCACCGCCAGCGCGTACAATACCGACACGGTCGCCTTGTCAGACCGCTCCTGCCGCGCGCTGATGATGGACAGCAGTGTTTTTGAGAGATAGTCCTCTGTTTCTCTTGCTTTGATATATCCCAGGTAAAAGCGTGCAGCATTTGTCATAAAGGAATTGAATGTACTGCTCGCTGCATTTCCCAGGTTATCCAATATGTCCCCGTATACATCCTGCGGCAAACGGATCGTGATCCTTTTCCGTGTATCTATCTTTCCGCCCCCTTTTTCGCAAAACAAAAGATGCAGATGCCTTTCAGCACCTGCATCCTCATTTTTTCTTCTCACAACAGTCGCTTGTAATCCCGCGCGCCATAGAAAAAGCGCATGACGACCACTTCTTTTGTTTGCTCATTCAAAAGATATGCTCCGACATAGTTTTCAACGATTAATTTTCGGTATCCTTTTTTCCGCAGGCTTTCATCATCTGCACGCGGGAAACTGAACGGATGGTTTTGAAGCTGTTCAAAGCTTTTTTCAAACGCTGTCATCAACCTGTCAGCTGCTTGCGGCGCGTCCAGACAAATCGAAATGTACTGATAGATTTCTTCCAGATCCGTACGGGCAAGCGGTGTTAGCTTTAATTTCCATTCACTTTCCATACTTGCCGCGCAGCTCCTTCAGTACTTCCATACCGTCCAGCAGCTCTGCTCCATCAGCAACTTCTGCCTCAGCAGCAGCCAGCTTGCGGTACATTTCATTCTGCGCCATGATTCGTTCATATACCGCATCATTCATCAGCACAAGATCATTGCGTCCGTTCTTCGTAATGAAGATCGGTTCATTGAGCGTTTTTGCAAAATGCGAGATCTCCGTTGTATTTTGCAGTTCACGGATCGGCCTGATCACCGGCATGTTTACCGCCTCCCTTTGTATATATATTGTATTACTATTTTGTTGCGCGGTCAATTCCTTATACTCCATATCCGCTATATTTGTTTTGATGTCAGCCAAAACCGGCTTATTTCCCTGTGCACAGGCAATTTTCTAATATTTTGATGTCAGACAAACCGGGAATTCGCTGTTTTGACGCCACCTCGGAACGCCGTTCAGCCCGCACTGCGGGCTGATGTACCCGGCGGACATCAAATTTTGATGTCCGCCTTTCTCCTGCTATCGTTCTCTATCCCCCAAAAATCGGTGCAAAAGGAACTCCATCCCGCTGCCGATCTGCTGCGTTTCATAGACAAGTGAACCAACAAGCGCATCCTGTCTTTTCGTCAAAGCTTCACAGCATCATCTGCCATGTCTCGTTCAGCTCTTCTTCGGGGTCCATTTCGTCCAGCATCCTGCGCACACTTTCCTGCACCGCCTCATTGAGCACACCGGTATCAAACCCGGCGTCCGCGTATCCTCTGGCGATCGTCTCATAATAGGAACGCGCGGGGACGCCGTACTCCCGTTCTCCAGTCATCACGTATGCCATAATGTCCCGTTCCCCGCCGTCCATCGTGACGGAAAGATTTTCCTTGCGGTACAGGTGCGGAAATCCCTCATAGAGATCGAGCGCCCGTTCGTCAGACGGCCTGAGCTTCCATACAAGCACAGGCACGCAGGCCCCGGGCTTTGGCTCCACCGTCGCCACCGCGCCGAACTGTGAACCGCGGAACAGCAGCTCATGGCCGTACAGCATCCCGCTGCATATCACTTCCGCCGTCGGACAGCGCCGTGCCATTTGCCGCTGGTCCAGATTGCTCCCATATGCGATGTACAATTTCTCTTTCATACAAACATCCCCCCGTTACAATGAAAGCCCCGGCGCAGGAACCGATTCCTGCGCCGGGGCGTGCTGTGTCTGTTCTTCCTGTTCCCGAATGAGCTGCGACGGATCCCGCCACGCGATGTTCCCCTCCAGATGGCTGAGCAGATGAAACCGCGCCGTTTCAAACTCCGGGCCGATCATTCCCAGCCGCAGCAGCCATGTCCGGAACGTATACCGGTCATTGGTCGTGCGCGTCGGCGCCGCACGGGCATTGCGCTGCGTCAGCGCCTGATTGGCGATGGCAAGGCTGAACTGTATGTACGTCTTCACTTTTCCCGCATGCAGCGTGGAATTGAACATACGGAACTCCACCGTGCCTTTCTGGAACACGGAATGAAGATTCAACGCGTGGTACCGGCTTGCGTGATAATGCACATTGCTTCCGTCCCGCCCGTTGTACCAGATGCTTTTGAAACGATCCAGACTCTGCGGTTTCTGCTCGTTTACCTGCCGCAGAAACCGCTGTTCGACCCTCCGGCAGTAATCTTGAGAACGGTTCAGGTCCACCTGCAGGGCTTTGTAGATGAGTTCCTCCTTGCTTGCCATAATATTCGTGATGTTCCGCAGATGCTGCGCGTCAAATTTTTCTGCCCCAACATGGACATGGATCCCGCAGCTGTCATTGACCAGCGCGCTGTTCCTTCGCAGCGCCCGCACGATCTCCTGAATGGTTTCAATATCTTCATAGACACAAACCGGGCTTACCAGCTCCACGCTGTATGTACTGTCTGCTGCAACAGTTTGTCCACGCACCTTTTTCTGCGTCTGGATGCTCCCGTCCGATACAAGCTTCCACACACGTCCCTGTGCGTCCCGCACTGCGTATGCGTCATAGCCGCCGCCGGTGTGTTCCGCCCGCGTTCCAAAAAATCCCGCCAGGGTCTCCGCCGCTTTTCCGCGGCTCAGCCCGGTCATTTCAATCTCGATGCCGTACCGGAGGTCTCTCATTCAGCCGGCTGATTTCCCTCAGCATGACCGGCCGCGGGCGCAGCCCGCCTTGGCCGCGCCGCGCTGCGCCGCACCGGCGTCCCGTTCTTTTCACCCAGATATTCCCGCACTGCCGCGGGCACTGTGGCTGCGTACAGCTTTTCGAGCTGTTCGCTGAGCCGCATGTCCAGCTGTTCGTTTCTCTTCGCCAGATAGCTCTTGAGCGCGCCCAGCGCCTCATCATTCAGTTCCGTTTCAAATGTTACTTTGCTCAAAATATATCCCCCCTACATGCTCATGGACATACTTTCTTCGTCCTGTATCCCGTCCAGGCTGTAATCTGTAAACAGATTAAGCTGCTCCTGCTCCGGCGGCTCCCATTCCCTGAGCCGTTCCGCTCCTGACTTCAATGAAGCCAACAGGCTTCCTGCGTCCGCATATCTGCGCATCGCCACATAGTCCCCGCTCAAAACCGCATCCTTCAGAACATCGGCCCGTGCCAGCAGTGCGTCCAGTGTACCGCGCAAAGCATCCGTTTCAGGAATCCGCTCCACATGGTTCCGGATAAAACAGAAATTTTCATCCGATATGTACCGGGTATACGACCGCAAAGCAGCCGACCGGAGTTCTTCTTTTCGCGCCATATATTCCGCGGGAAGTTCCTGAGGCAGCGGCCGGTAATATATTTCCGGCATTTCCGCATCCGGATACAGTTCCCGTATTCGTTTTTTGCCGCAGAGGATATAGTTTCTGCACAGGTTTGCATTCACGCCGTCCGGCCAGAACGGATCTTTTGATCCCGCCATATATACCTGTTCCCACCGGGCGTAATCCTTTTCCAGCTCACGCACCAGTTCTTCCAGGCCGGGCTTTTTCAGCATATCTGCATTACTCCATACTCAGCTCCGGCGCCACAGCCTGCCCGGGGCATTCATCGATTTCTTCTATCAGCATAAAGGAAAAGTCATAGACACGCTGCGGATCCACACCGGCCAGGACGATCTCCGGCCCATATGCGCCCTGTCTGATCCAGCATACCTGCGCGGCCAGAACATCGTTCCATGCTGTCTGGATTTTTTCCGGCAGCGCATCCAGCCGCAGGCCGTCGGCAGGACATACTCCAATATCGGCGTCCCGGTGCACAAGATATGTATTGTCCGGCAGATCAATTTGCAAAAGGTCCCTCAGCTGCACCAGGCTCTCGATGTTCTTGATCGGCTCTGCCAGTTCCTTTTTCCAACGTTCCGCCTGCGCTTCCGTAAGTGAGCAGAAGTCGCCCTCCGCATCCACGCCCGCGATGAGGAACGTCCCGACGATCAGATCTCCGCCCAGCCTGCGGTTGGGACGCAGGCCCTTCAGCTTTCCCTCATCATCGCAGATCAGGACCGCACCGTCCTTCAGCCCTGCGCATTCGATGTATCCCCCTACGCTTTTCTGGAATGCTTTCAGCCGGTTTTCGATTTGGATCTCCCGTACAGGCCCGCCCGGTTCAGCCCGCAGAACACGGATCCTTCCACGATTCTCAAGCCGCGGACACCATTCCGGCCGGAATCCGACCCGCAGCATATCTCCTTCCAAATATGTCGACGCCACTTCCGCCTGCCGGGCCAGCTTGTCACAGAAAAGTTCCGCCAGTATTTTGTTTTCCTGCAGCCCTGCTCCAAACGCCGCGTCCAGTTCTGCAAGGGAACACGTCCACTTTCCCGTCAGCGTCTGCATGCATTCCCGCCGCACGGCCTCTTTGGCCGCTGTTTCGCATTTGCGCAATGCCCGCTCCAGCTCCGGCGTGACCAGCGTCATCAGCCGCCCGCCGGGGATGTAGGCGGAATACTGCGCACAGGAACTTCCCTCTGAGCGGACGAGCAGGCCGTCCGTTCCATTCTCGGGCGCGATCAGAAGACAGTATTCCCCTCCGGGCACGCTGCGCATATCCTGTATATGCTTTTGGATCACGTCGTGATCCCACAGCGGATGTGCCTGCATCTGTTCAAACGTCTCATCGCTCACGATCTCCGAAGCGGCAATATGCAGCTCCGGCAGCTTGCTGTAGCTTGATTCTTTCCAGTTCAATTGTACTTTCAATCTACCACGCTCCCGTATCATCAAATGTATTTGTGTCAGGGCAGATACTCTCTTGGATTTTTCAACGTTCCATTGTCGTTCACCTCCAGATGCAGATGATCGCCCGTGGAATCTCCCGTGCTGCCCACAAAGGCAATGACGTCTCCGGCAGACACCGCCTGTCCCACTGCAACGTTCAGCGCGGAGCAATGTGCGTACAGCGTTGTGACGCCGCCGCCATGACCGACCACCACATAGTTCCCATAACTCGCATGGCCGTACCGCGCCAGCAGAACGGTCCCATTTGCCGCTGCGCGGATCTCCGTTCCTTTCGGCGCGGCCATGTCAAGGCCCCGGTGGCCTTCCCATTTTCCTGTAATCGGGCTGTACCGTCCGCCCATTTCAGACGTCACCCGGTTTTTCCAGCCACCGGCAAGGGGACTGACAAATGCCCCGCCGATGTACTCCGGGCTGTCGTCCTGTACGAGGCCCGCTATCAGCCCGTCGCTCATGCCGCCCACCGCATCGGCGCCATATTCCGCCAGATAGAATATCTCCGCGGCGTTTGCCTGCCACTGCTCCGGGAACTCCGCGCCCAGCAGGGCGTGGAGCCGGGCGTAAACAACGGCCATATCCTTTTCCGGAACGGTCACCATATATTCCTGTTCCACTTCGATGGTGCCCCCATACCCGATTTGCCGGACAGAAAAACAATCTGTATAATGGAAAGGGGTAATGAAAAATGTCAACCAAAGAACGAAAACACCCAGCGCCGCCGCGTTACGATGAGGCCTTCAAGGCGGGGGCAGTGCGGATGGTCACCGAGCAGGGGCGGCCCAGCCGGGAGGTGGCCGCGGAACTCGGCATCTGCATC
>Ga0129317_1001057_pt1 | contig 22740 bp, 25 predicted proteins | sample Cm1ome_FD_94430 | JGI IMG/M metagenome (GOLD analysis project Ga0129317, IMG submission 94430) | Eastern black-and-white colobus group fecal microbial communities from Wisconsin, USA - Cm1105 metagenome | ecosystem: Host-associated > Mammals > Digestive system > Large intestine > Fecal | place... | reverse complement strand
CACAGTATCGAACAGAAAACAGTGACGATCTAACCCTTCAAGAATATTCTACGATTGTTCTGTTTAGGAAAAGCAAGGCGGGAAGTCGGGAGATAAGTCATTGATAAAGTGGCGGAGAGAGGGTCTAAATTTTTAGTGTTCGACAATGCCCACCAAAGTGCTATTTTTCCTTTAAAAACAAAATATTGTCATTATTTTTTTGTTCGGTAGTGTATTGCTACTGTGCAAACAATCAGCTATTTTATGCAGTACCGTATGTATGGCGGGTTGTATGACAGGATTTTGCTATGCCAAAGAAGGCCAAGGAACTCTCAGGACTCGTCGTATCACGATTAAAATCCGAAGGCATGTATGCCGTTGGTGGTGTGGATGGTTTATACCTTCGCATCCGAAATCAGTCCCGTGCATGGGTTCTTTGCGTGGCTATGGGAACCCGAATCAACAATCTCGGTAGAACAGTTCCAAGACGTTTGAATATGGGTCTTGGCCCTTACCCGGAAGTCTCCTTAGCCGAAGCGCGTGACAAAGCGCGTGAGCTACGTAAACAAATCCGTAATGGTATTAATCCCCTTCAGGAAAAACACGAGCAAAAAGCCCGGCAGGAAATACTGGCCCGGAAGAAAAAGACCTTTGCCGAATGTTGTGAAGAAGTGCTGGAAGTCAAAGACAGTGAGATGAAGAACAAAAAGCATCTCGCGCAATGGCGTTCCACACTGGAGACCTATGCCTACCCTTTCATTGGCAAAAAGGCCGTTAGTGAAATCACCAAAGTCGATCTTCTGGCAATACTGGAACCTATCTGGTTAACCAAGAATGAAACCGCCAGTCGTCTACGTGGACGTATTGAAACGGTGATCGATTACGCCAAGGCCAAAGAATACTTTGAAGGTGATAATCCTGCTGCATGGAAAGGTATGCTGAAACCTCTCCTGCCTCAGCCAAGTAAAGTTCAGATCACCAAACACCATGCGGCTCTTCCCTATAACCAGATCGGCTCCTTTATGAAAGAACTGCGTGAACGAAGCGGCGTTTCGCCTCGTGCGCTTGAGTTTGCCATACTGACCGCAGCACGCTCAGGTGAAATTCGTGGTGCCGAGTGGTCAGAGATCGATCTTGAAGGTAAAACATGGACCATCCCCGCCAGTCGAATGAAAGCAACGAAGGAGCATCGAGTTCCGTTGTCTGATGCTGCTGTTGCCCTGTTAAAGGCTTTACCACGCTTTAAAGGTATCAATTTTGTATTCCCTGCCACTCGGAAGGGACAACTCTCGGATACTGCTTTACTGGCAGTCCTAAAGCGAATGGGATATACCGACTTAACGCAGCATGGGTTTAGATCGACATTCCGTGATTGGGCTGGTGAAACGACCAACTACCCGCGTGAGGTAATTGAACATGCGTTAGCTCATCAGTTGGCAAATAAGGCAGAAGCTGCGTATCAACGTGGGACGTTATGGCCTAAGCGGGTGGCGTTAATGGATGATTGGGCGGGGTATTGTATTTCTTAGACATACTTGCGGATGACAAAAGCTCAACTTCCTTTACTATACGGACAGGTATTCATATACAATAAATTTCTAATCATATTTGATTAAAGGTTTATAATTTAAGGACATACAATATGAATTATATAGATGAACATGATATAAACTACTCACGATATGGTTTTGAATCGCTTGCATTAGCTCATCCCGAAATAGATATAAAGGGATTATGGCATTGTGATTCAAAATATTATGTGTTGATTGAAAAGGATGGAATACTCACTGAGGATGACTTAAAGGAATTTGAAAAGATACAAGAAGAGCATCGTATTATTGGTAGCCCTAAATTATTACTAACACAAACACTCCCTAATAATGCAATAAAAATCGCAGGAAGAGAAAACTACGAAGTTGCTCTTTCTTTTGGCGCACCATACACAGATTCTGAGTTAGAAAACATACTTTATCAATATATAAATAAAAAATTTCATCCATTTAAATACACACTTAAATTACCATCTCTTCATCTGGTTTTGTCATTCCCAAGAAAATTGAGTGATGATGAAAAGTCAGAAATAGGAACAACATTATACAGCGTCGGTATTAAATATGTAATTGATTATTTAATAGATGATTCATTATTAAACTTTGAACTATCTGAAAAAAGGCACTCTGATGCATTAGCGTTAATACCTAATAAAGCATTACCTAAAAGTGTCCCAACAAGAGTAAGAAACCTGCATGAAGAAGATGAGGATTTCTGGCTTGATAACAGAAGTTTAATTCTCACTTCATATGACTTCGAAAAAAGTAGTGCCCTTCCAACAAGTTTTAACAAAAAAAATAGTTGTTGTTTCGTTGATGCGCAAATTTTTAAACCAGATAATATAAGAAACTATTTATCAGTTTATGAACGAGTAGTGATATCATATCCACTCATCGGACAAGACAATGACTTCTTAGACCATTTAAAAATACCGAAACAACATTTACTAGAGTTAATATCGAGAGGTAGAATTCAATTTGCATTACCACAAAACATAATAAGATATAACTTATCATTTCTTGAAGAATGCCTAAACACTAATCCTGAATGCATTATTCTGTCCAGACGATTAGCATCATCCTCAATTATTGACATCAGAAATAAAACAGGTTTTCTTGCTACAACATTTTCTTTCGAAGAAAAATTAAATGTTCTCAAAACATTGAGGGCACTGGATGGCAAAATATTCAACTTATTTATCAAGGCCCTATCTCAAAATTGGCACTCAATGGAGATGAATATCCATGAGCGTGGAGCCATGGGTGTTTCAAACATTGGCATAGCCCCCGTCATGTCAGAGTTATTCAATAGGCAAGGACGAGACCTTCTTCTTGAACTATTATTTTCTGCTATGCCATTGGAGTGGGCGATGGCATTAAATGCTGATTTTTATCCATACCACAGCAATGAGCATTCACAATATAATGCTTCTGCATGTTGTTTATATGGATATAATGGTTTTAGAATAAATGAAGAGGCTATTGTAAAATCTAAAATCGGTGAAATAGCAACAAGAATACTATCAATCGATAATGACATGTCAGCCTTAGAATTAGACGACGCAATACTTAAAGGTGATATTCCGAGGATAAGGGATTTTTCAAGATCGTTGTCTAATTTATCAAGTGAAGAGCTTGATATAAAAATTTACGAACTAAACAAAGAAATAAAAAAAATAGAAAATAAAGAAAGTAAACTTTCTTCATTAGACTTATGCGGACTTATAGCATCAACAATAGGTGTTTACGATGACAATCCATATATCCCATTTGGATTTGCCTTTTTTAAAATAATCTCTAGCGTGTTAAATTCAAATGATATTAGCTCGAAAAACATCGATAAAATAAAATCAACACTTTTAGGTACGCAAACTGAAACATTGTTAATAAAAAGAACGAAATCCAGAATGTAATTAGCATGCATTTTTTGTAAATTAACATACATGTCATATTTTTACCATTATCTTTGGCATGTATGTTAATTTGTAACAATTAATAGTATAAACGTTTAATGGGAATTTAATATTTTATTTGCATGCATATAACCTTCTAAAATTACTATAACAGTGCTCGTTCTTACTACCACTACAACGACGTTCATCATATTCCGCAATAAGTGTTCCAGATAAAAAACCATACCTTGAGTCATACATCGACCCCGGACAAGCACATGCACCTGTATCACTATTGGGTATTACACATTTATATCCAGATGTTTGATCGGTTATTGTTATAAAAATACCTTTCAGGCCATCACCGCTTGCTGTCTGCCATTTACCACTGACACACGATAACACTCGACCTGTACTGTCTCGCCCCACCAGACCATTAGGCGTACATTTCGCATTTAATGTTGCCTGACCATTCAAATGGAGATATTCACCTGCTTTGATTCTGCCTGTTGATTCAATTGTTCCATTGGATTTTATCGTTCCAGCAGTAAGATTACCTGACGCATAAATATTACCCGCATTGTTCATGTAAGCTTTAACTGTTTTACCTGTTCCTACACCAACAGTCCCTGACGCATACAAATCATAGGTGCGAACACCACCAGCCCACCCAGCAGGCAGATCGTTTGGATTAAGTCCATTCGTCGCGATACGACTACCAAACTTCGCCAGACCTGTTGTTGATAGCGTGTTCAGATAGGTGTCGGATTTTACTTTCAGGTTGTTGTTGATATTTACAGGACCATTAAGGGTAGATGTTCCACCCACACTCAGATCTGATGCAACAGACGCATTACCCGTTGTCTTAAGTGCTCCGGTTGTTGTTGTCCCTGATGCCGTCATATCTTTGATGTTTTTGATGCTCTTCCCACCAAGATTCAGATCGCCCGTCATCGGCAACGTCCCATCACGACGCAGATAAACAGAATACATTGAAGAGTTATACCCCACGCGGTAAGCCAGTAACCCACCCCCCGTGATATTGCTGTAGCTATTAGAGTTCTCACTCCACTGACCACCATAGCCGGACGCTATCTTGGTGTTTCTGCTCATCCCACCATCAACACCTGCCGCCTGAACCGCTTTTCCTAACAGGTCATAACGAATACGACCACCTTCCTCCCACGGGCTGGCGGTTGTTATAAGGCCATTAATGACATAATCAGGCGCTGTTCCTGAACGCTTTAACACAATCTTGTAGGATGCTTTTTGCGCGTTCGTTCCTGTATAGCCTACAGGTAACAGACCTTCATTAATTAATGTCTGGTAAGTGATTTCACAACCAGCAGCCGAACAGGTTCTTGGCCCCGGATCGCTACTTTGATTGTTGGATGATGACAGTGTGGAAATCTTGTCATAACGAATACTGATATAGCGGTTAACCGCTTCACCAAGCTGTTTAATCTGTGTTCCGACATTATCAGCCAATACCGCTTCCTGATCGTTTCTCATATCCTGAAACTTCATAAAAGCGATAAGCGTTCCAATACCTAACACAATCGTCACTTCCAGTAAGGTAAATCCTTTTTTCTTTATCATAATTATCTCCCTGTTTTAGCAATAAGAAAGAAAAGGGCCTGCGCCCTCTTCATTAAATAGACGTGAAAACTAATGTATTACTTGTGGCATTCGTACATGCTGCTGCCGTAGCTGCCACATCGAGTGTTCCTCCTGCGGCTTTAACAACCTTGGTTCCAACCGTAGTAATGTAGAAATTACCTGCCGCCGCTGTCGCAATCTTCACACATTCCGCTGCTGGCACATTATCGTATGTGATAGTGAAAGAAGAGCCAGTCGCTGATGACGGACCTGTCGCTGTAGCAGCCAGCGTCACATTACCTTTAAAGGCATTGATGGGTTTAGCAGCCGTTCCTGACCCACTTAACATATTGTCAGGGAAGATTTTTGCCTGAACAGCCACAGTATTTGTCAGGCCAGTAAAGCTTGATGCCGACGTGTATAACGCTTTAACACCTGCCTGTATGGTGGCAATGTTATTGGATTCTGCCTGCGCTCTTTGTGAAGCCTGAACCTTGGGATAAACGATAAAAGCAGCTACCACTAATGCAGCAATGATGCCCAAAACAAGTAATAGTTCGAGTAGTGAGAAACCTTTCTTGCTTTTTCTTTTGTTATTTAATAAAACCATTATTATCTCCTTTTTTGTTTTAATGATAACTCCTGTTATAACGCTTCTCTGATATCTGGCAATAGAAAGAGCAAGATATATTTAACTCTGTCTGACAGACGGATGAATTAAAAAAGGCAAAGATTTCTCTTTGCCTTCCGGGAGATTTAAAAACAATATTTGTTATCACTACTACTGTCATTACTACTTCCTCATGGGATATTTATCATATCTGATAAAAAAGTAATAATAACGTTCACTACATAAAGATAAAAATTAACAGATTACTGGTCAAACAGAACGCATGATTGAAAAGGAAAAAAATATTAATAAAGGATTATCCTGCATTCTGTTCTTTTATATAGATAACAGATAATAATTAGATATCAATACCTGAATCAAAATAAATTTAAAGATTTTTATTTTTGTCTTCTATCCATTTGCGCGAGAAACTTCCTGCCTGCTTTTATATACGTTATTCTTTCAATATCATTCAGATCAGATACTGAAAGCAAAATCCCCATAACAAGCTCTTTATCCACCTGTTCGATATCGCAATGCATAGCCTTAGCTACTTCCGCACCAAGAATAATCTTTAGCCTTGTTTCAACTTTCTTACGTTCTGATTTCTCCAGAGACTTAAGACGATTAAGTTCTAGTTGAGCAAAAGCAACCTTTTGCTTTAATGTTTTTTCTGTTCTTGTTTTTTTACTTTCATTATCCATAGTTATCACCTCTTGCTGTTTATACGTATTTAATTATCACAAAGAGAAATAACGTCAAATTTACACCATTTTGTAAGAGAGAATGATTCTGATACATTTCTTTATAAATATGTGCAACGCATATGATAGTAATTACTAACTTAAAATACCCCGCACTCTCCGCGTTACTTATTTTTGCGCATTCGTGCTTTTATTTTTACCTGTCATTTTCAAACTCTATTTCCCAATCTCAACCTGTGAATTGTGCAACACATAACACTGTCTGTTTTATTCGTTTTTTTCATCAAATTTAGCAGCCCCGCCTTACGGCGGGAATAATTAATACTTCTTTTGCCCTTACGGGCCTTATCTTTACTCTTTTTGTCCTGTGGACGTGAAACCTACACCTTTAATCCAGTTTGCGCCGCTTAACCCGGCGTATTATTTTACAACCATACATATATTTCGTATTAATTAATAAGAGGGGCATTTTACATTGGCTTATTTTTTTAAAGACAATGCCCACCTATACACTGCTACGCAGTGTGTGGGGTCTACCGACGGTTGCCTGCCGCAGGCTAAAAGCAAAACCAAGGTCAACGTCAACCCCGAAGTTTTTCTTACGAAAAACTAACAGTAGCTTATATATTTGAGATTATATTTTTAATGGCGATTTTTCATCTGGATTTTAAAATTGTGAAACGAAGCGAAGGCATGACTTCCGTTGCGAAAGCTGCCTACCATGCCCGTACACGTATTACAGATGATCGCATTGGCGAAACATTTGATTTCAGCCACAGAACAGATCTTCATGGTCATATTTTATTAGCCCCTGTTTCAGCACCTGCTCACATTGTTGAAAGTTCCTCAGCACTCTGGAATGAAGTTGAAAGAGTGGAACGCCAGAACAACGGTCAAACAGCCCGTTATTTTGATGTTGCTATACCTGTAGAACTCAACAACGATGATAAGAAAAAATTGGTTGCCGAATACTGTCAGAAGAACTTTGTTGATAAAGGAATGATTGCTGATATCGCATTTCATGACTTGGATAGTAAGAATCCCCATGCTCACGTCATGTTAACCCTGAAAACCATTGGTCCAGACGGCTTCGGTAAAAAAGACAGAAGCTGGAATGATAAGAAGATAATGATCCAATGGCGTGAATCATGGGCCACCATGTCAAACAGCTACCTTGAAGCCGCAGGCAGTGAAGAACGTATCGATCACCGTTCTCTCAGGACACAATGTGCTGATGCCCTTGCTCAAGCAGAGGAAGCATTCAGCGCTGAAGAGAAAGCATTCTGGCTTGCCAAAGCAACAGAAACAAACCGCCCGGCAATGCAACGTGTTCATCGTGCTAAATGGAATGACACCGAGTCACAGGAACAACGAGCTGCCGAACAAGCTCAACGTGATCAGCAAATAGAGGAAGCGAAGAAGGTCTATACGACATTCAGTGAGCTACCACTGGAGATCGTGGTTGATGTCAGAAGCTTTACGATTACACATCTTGCTGAACCCGAAGAGATCATTATCCCTGACTACCCAGCAACAGTAGAACCGCAACCGGCTATGGCGACACCTACCACAAGCAGAAGACCAGCAGCAAAATCTTACCGTAATCCCAATAAGGTCAGTAAAGTAAATGTTTCAGGGAAGAAATCCCCTGTTCTGGTTGTTCCTGAACCAAAAGCATCCACTAAATTGAAAACCCCATCTCTTCAAAACACCAGAGCGGTGAACCGTGCTCCCCTACATATCAGAAAGCAGACCAAGCCACGACAAAATGGTTTGTTTAAACGTTTCACACTACTCATCGTAGACTTCCTGAAAGAGAGATTTGTATGGGCGAGAAGGAAAACTGATACCACTGATGCTGACCATGATAAGCGTATCGCTGAAAATTATGTGTTTGATGAAGTGCTGGGTGTCAATGTTCCACGCTCGGAGTTTGAAAGACGCGCTAAGTTTAACAATAACCAAACATCACAAGAAGCAGGAGTCTATGGTAACGAATCAAATATTAACAAGACTGTTCGTTTCCCAAATCGTTTTGAGCAAGAACAAACGGAGGTCAATAAACACATGGAATTTATACTGTCTATTGGTGGAAAACCTTCTATGCCAAAGTTAAAACAAACTAACAGAAAATCTAACATCAAATAGTAATGTTATCCCCACTATTAATTTTTAATCAAATGCATGTTACATAGGCTCAAAATGTGATAGCATATGAAAACATAGAATTTTTTATATGCTTGGTGAATGTTTTGGGCAACAATATGTATAATATCCTTTTCTTCATCTTTCTTTCAATAGCAATTCCATTCCTTTTATTCCTCGCATGGAAACAGCACCTAAAAACCAAAGAGATTCGTTCATATCTATTGAAAGAGGGATATAATATTATTTTCAACGGAGAAGGTAACTCATATCTCGCGTTTAATATTAGTAATGCGACATTTCGCGCAGGTAATTTAACTTCCAATGATTATTTTCAAGCATCAATTTCTTATATCCACGATTATAGATGGGAGTGGAAGGAGGTTGAGGCAAAGAAAATAAATAATATATTTATTATTTACATTTCGAATATTGATTTCCCTTCCCAAAAACTATTTTATCGCAATAATAAATCTTTAGCAGAAATAGACTGGGCAAAATTACAAGCAATTTTTCATCAACCATATGAAATACAGAATGACGTCATGCAAGATAACAATAATACGCACTATGATTTTTTCATATCCCATGCAAAAGAGGATAAAGATACTTTTGTCAGACCACTGGTAGACGAGTTAAATAGACTTGGTGTAATTATTTGGTATGATGAACAGACACTTGAAGTCGGCGATAGCTTAAGGAGAAATATTGATTTAGGCCTAAGAAAAGCAAATTATGGCATAGTCATACTTTCTCATAACTTTCTAAACAAGAAATGGACACAATACGAATTAGATAGTTTAATTAATCGTGCAGTGTATGATGATAATAAGATTATATTGCCAATCTGGCATAATATCAATGCTCAAGAGGTATCTAAATACAGCCATTATTTGGCGGATAAAATGGCACTGCAAACTTCTTTATATAGCGTTAAGGAAATAGCAAGAGAGTTGGCTGAAATAGCATACAGGAGAAGATAAAGCAATAAATCATAAGTGCTTAATATCTTCGATGCATAAAATTAATTGTATTAGCACATCTAAATAGTATGTTTGTTATGGAATGAGTGTTCCGTGCTCATTCCACATATTGTTTAGTATACGTTGAAATATTACAGACCTAGCTTAGTATAAACAGATGTAGGGTATAGATAACTACCACTATTTGAACTTGAGTAATAGTTAACACAGTAATTATCTAATGCATATTTAATAATTTTAGGTTGGAAAGAGACAGATACTGTATAATGTTCTGAATCTAAAAGTGGTTTAGGAATGAAGTTCTTATCGACTGTTCTATCTCCGTCTAAATTAGCTATTACAACAGGAAGATTAAATTCTACGATAAGATCTATTTCATGGGCAAGAAACGATACTCCATCGCTACCTTTTCTCTTAGTATTACCGCTTCCCAACAGTACTACTTGTTTAGCATTTTTCATCCTTTCGCGGAGGTTTCGCTTTATGGTTTCAGGTTTACTTGTATCCCTTGAAATAAAGAGATCATGAGCATCAAAAAAGTTAAAGTCTATTTTTTCATTTGCTTTCCATGCCTCCATAAGACGATAAAACTTTATATCTTCACTTGCAAAAGCCACATATGTCTTATTACGATAACTCATATAGTCCCCATGAAGCAGTCAACATTAGTATCAACATGTTGAAAATACCTTATATATCAGATAGTGTAAACATCATTTATAAGAAACTACTATCAACACACTTGAATTACATATAATTAACAAGGTTGGTACAAAAATGGCGAAAGTTAATTTTTTCGATAAGCGTATACTTAAAAAATTTTCAGACTACACATCAACTATTAGTACCATATTTTCACTTTTTTTGATTTTTGTAGACATTCCAACAGAAAACAAACTAACACTTGGTATTATATTTTTAATTATTTTATTCTTACTGTATTTCGGCATATGGTTTAAATCAAATAATCTTTCGGAAATTAATTTAGATGTTGAGGGCAGCATTGTTACTGTAAAAGCAGGCGATTTATTCAGACAAGATGGATTCAAGGTCATTGCTTTTAATGAATATTTTGACACGCAAGTTGATGATGTTATCATTTCTCATAATTCACTTAATGGATTATATATTGATAACTATTTAGCGGGATCCGTATCTGATTTGGACCATCGTATTTCAAATCATCAGTTTGAAGAAGATGAACTGCTTGAGGTCAACCATAAAAGAAAAGTGGGTAAAACACAAAAATATTCGCTAGGAACTATCTTCGTTAATAATGATTATCTATTAACTGCGTTTTCAAAATTTGACGACAAAAATAGAGCTTTTCTTACAATGCCGGATTATCTAGCATTTTTAATAAATTTTTGGGACAAAGTTAATCGTATATATGCTCAAAAAAGTGTCTCTGTTCCTATCTTTGGATCTGGAATCACTAGAATAAAGGAACATAAAAATATTAGCGATGAGGATTTACTTAAAATAATGTTGTGGACTTTTAGAATAAGTGAAATGAGGTTTAAATTTCCGGCAAAGCTTACTATCGTTATCCACAAAGATAAGATAGATAAAATAAACTTATTGGATATAAAATCAGCGAGAAATGGTCTTTAGTTATATTTATATATGGGCGAACTATGAAAGGTCGCCCATCATATAATTCTTTTCGTTTTTTATATCTTTCGCCTAAACACAACATTATCAGAGAATATCGCCTTACCAGCTATAAACCCAACAACCGCAATTATTGGTAGACTGATAGTAGCTCCTGCCATACCTGTTGACATACCGATCAACGTCGATAAACCAAAAGTCAACAACAAAACAACAGCAGCATACCAGCCGGGATAAGTGCCATATAACACAGTCGCTAAGCAACCTGTGCAAACGTGAACCCCACGCTGGCTCTCTTTGAAACAGAACGGGCATTTGATGGTATTGTTTTCCATATTGGTTTCCTTAATTGGCTTTCCAGCCATTGCTGGTCTTAAAGAGATTCATGGCACCATCAGCAGGTTCATTCATTCCTTTAACGCTGGCGAATGCTTTTTTGTCAATCCAGCCCGGAACGTCAACCAGCTTCCACGTATAAGTCACGCGAACTACTTTCTGATTACCGTTTCCCGGCTCAGTCCATTCCTTAATCCCGTCAACAGCACGACGACCAACACAGGCACCATCTGTTGTGCTCCAGACTTTGGCTTTTTTGCCTTCCTCTGTTATCCCTAATACGTTCGAATCATAGCCCTGCTCAAAGACCATCATTCCCTGCTCTACAAATCCATCGAGGATCACTGAATTCGTCCCTGTACCAGTCGAATCAAGTCGTGGCTTGGCAAGACGGATGGGGAAGCTGGTGTTATTGTTATCCAGCGAGAAGCAATATTTGTCCTGCCCTATCTTGGCATTGATCGCCTTCTCAAAATCACCTTTCTCACCACATCCCGCCAGTGCCAGAGCTGCGCCAGCAACGAGTAAAATCTTCTTCATCTGCTTATCCATCCTGATAATCAAAGTGCCTAAATTTTTGACCAAATCTGGTCAGGGCTAGAGTTGTTGCGGGATCCGGCTGATATCACATGGCAAAACCACCGCTTAACCAATTGATAGGATTCAATTCTTTTAGCGTCTCGTCATATCGTTTAAAACGATCAAAAACAACCTCATGATAGCCAATAGCTATCATAAATAAATATTAGATCGATAAAAACAATTAATAACCGATCAATATCATTGTTTTAATCGTTAAAGCCTATCAATAATTAATTATCGATCTTTTATATCGATCATGATTTCAAGTTCTGATAGCCTTGCAACGCCGAGACCGACGCCATGAGCTTGGTGCTGTAGGACGTATAAAACGTAGCAAAGCTCTGTGAGCAGGTTCAGTCTCTTTAACTCATTTACATGGAGGAAGTAAGATTGGAAGCAGTAGGTATCGTATTTTTAGTGGTGCTCTTCATCATCATCATGACAGCAGTAGATATACAAAAGAAAAAGCACTACAACAGCTTTACGGAAGTTCTGGACGGCGACATTCTTTCGTATGAATGCCAACAGACAGGTATTGTTATTGATACTCAAAAACATACTGTCCGTATTTTCAATAAAGATAAAGACAGCACATATACTTTTGATCAAATTCGAGAAATAAATTATACGCTTTCAGAGGGGGGTAAGTTTTATGGCAATGGAACATTACGAGGTATGAATAATGCGGCTATTGCTAACTGGAGAGAACAACTTTCAGCGAATAAACGGTCTGGCCTAAATATTTTAACCGATGATATTAAAAATCCCATGTGGAAAGTTAATGTTCCCCTGAAAAATTTAAGCACCTCAAATCACGAACTTTGCGAGCGATGGATGCTGGTATTTAAAAAGTATGTTTTCTGAGTCTCACCTTTCATCTATTTCTGGAACAAAAATGAAAAAATTATTACTTGCTATTTTTATAATATTACCACTTGGTGGCTGTACCGTTCATGGTAATAAATCCCTAACTGATGAAAATCATCAGACGGTTAAAGTTAAAATCGTCAAGGGAAAAACAACCCAACAAGAAATTCTTGCTGCCTTTGGAGAGCGCTACGAATGATGGACAGGAGATGTGGAACTACTCAAGTATGACGGGAGAAAGCCAACTATCTAACTACATACCGGGCCTTGCTCTATTGACCAATAGCAGCACAGCACACATTAAATCACTGGATATCTGGTTTAAGGGTGATGTTGTGGAACGTTATGATTTTCGTCAGACTGCAAGTAAGACCTCACGTGGTTTGATGGATTGATAATACAACATATCATCGTAAAATCGGGAGTTGCTACGTATGAACTCCCGATTTTATTTCATGATATTATATCAATTAAATACTAAATAAATTACATAACAAACACTTCTTGTATATTACTAAGCGTCTTAGCACCTATACCTTTTATGTTTTTTAAAATATCCAGATCAAGCTTGCCTTCACGAACTCGTGCTTTAACAATTTCTTTAGCGATTGTTCTATTTATATTTAACAATGCTTCCAGTTCATCTAAAGTAGCTTTATTGATATCAGGCTTAGATACAGAGGTTTTGGTATTTGACATATACTCAAGCAAATCCGCCACTACTAAATACGTGTGAAATACTGACTTTACAGCTTCAATCCGATCTAACTCGGCATGAACACCTTTATTTGTTAACTTATTAACTTTATCTAACCATGATCCGAGAAAATCTATATGTGCTTTGGCAAGGTCTTTATTACTATCAGACTGAATAGCCCCATCCATAAATGCCCAAAGGCGGTTTACGTATTGACCTTGCCCAACGGCCCGACCATTAAATTTTTCCTTCGATGCCGGATAAAGTTCATCAGCCAACCCTTCTAGAAGCCTACGACATGTAGTTAAAGCTTGAGACCATTCTTCTTCTTTATCTGAAGAAATAGCTTTAAATGCCAACATTAGTTGTTCTGCGATCACTGGATTTAGATCTAATAATTTATCATCAACAGCATTTTTCAATACATCAAAACAGTTGCTGACAGTACCTGAAAATTTTAGTTGATTATATATTTGCGATGCTAATTCATGTGCTTTTTTTCTAACATAATTGATATGTTGATTTAAACTATTCTTATAATACGTTCCGTCATTGCCTTGTTTTTTTCTTACAAGATCGGCATATTTCTCTTCAATAAACCCAATGTTATTATATCCACCACCACTTTCAATATTTTTTAATGTGAGTTCTTCATCTGAATAATGTATATTAGCCTTAACTCCTAATTTGGCAAGTTCTTGTATTCGTTTGTCTAAATTTTCTTGGAAAGATTTATTTTTTGTATTTTCAGCCTCAATAACAAACTTAAGCAATTCAGTTATTGGCTTTGTATATTTAGTATCACCTAATTGAATAGCACACCATATCTTTTTATCATCATCATTGATGATATCCGAAGTCCGCTGTAGTTTTTGTATAGCCGATAACAAAGAACCTTTTGGTGACTCGAGTTCTTTAAGTGTTTCTTCAATGAGCTGTAATGCTACTTTCTTGTGTGGCATGTGAATCATCCTTCAACTTATAGCTTCGTAATCATTAAGTGGTAGATTGTTGCTTTTAAACTAAAAATGAAACTCTGGTGGCTCAGCCATTTTAATACCACCAATACGTATGGGCAGCTCACCTTCTCGTTGGCACAGGTTCTTAATAGATTGCCACTCCTCAGCTTCTGTTTCCATGTGAGCAGCGACCGAATCAAAAGCACCTTCGGCTACGACTATAGTAGGTTCTTTATCTGTTTCATTGCCATTCGAATCCACTTTTGGTACTTCGGCCAGTTCTTCTTCCAACCCAGCCAAACTCACTTTCAGTTCATCAAGACTACTGGCGGCGTCTATTGGCGCATAGAAGAACAGCCCACTGATGAAGATAGCTTCCATTACCTCACTGAAAGAAAACGAGGTATCGCCATAAACAAAGCAGCCATGCTTGGAGCTCTTCACCCCTGATACATTCTTCTTCAACAGGCCGTCCTTTGCCGACGTCATCAACGCCTGTTTGCTATAGAGGATTACAGGAAGATTTTTAATTTCGTGAACATCACCGCTGATACTCCAGCGTTCTTTATCACCTTTAATGAAACCTGAAGCATCGCAGCTACTTTCTATGTCAAACTCATCAGTCGGGAACCGCTCACGATTAAAATAGGTCGAAAAATCTTCCCCTTCTTCCATATCCTGACGCTTGTAAGCGCGATAAACCGAGCTACGACGGTCAATCCCAATCCATTCAATATCCCATGTCGTTGGCCCGGACGGTTTTCTTACCTCATCTATATAAGCACCAACATCTCTGTCCAGATAAGCTGCTAACAGTGCCTTCCACAGTTCTATTGCCAGAAAGATACTTGCCAGCGATGTTCCTTCTTCAATCAGAACAGTATGGTGGAAGAAGCGAAGAAGAAAGAAGGGATCGGTATTGGCTATCGTGTTCTGGATGGATAGCAATGGAACCGCCGAGGTTTCATCGTAATCGGACTGAAACCGCAGTATTGCATCGGAACAAAAAATTAATTTACCTTCCATCGCTCATCGCCTCCTGACGCTATCAGACAACGCATTTTACCAGAACACTACCACTTACCGCATTCGACTTTAACCTGACCCATGTTCGTTGATAGCTCTGGATATATATTCAACCCAAAAGCATTGACCTTATGGATAACATCACAATATCTGAAACTGATAACTCAGATTATAACATCTGTGATTTTATAGTTTCTTCACTCATTTGTGTGAGTTCTGAAACCAAGCGAATATAAGTATTTTTCAACCTATCTTTATCGCAACGACTTACAGACTCCGATAACAGATAATGGCTATAATTATTGACATAAATATCATTGTCATTTTCAATGAGTGAGTTTTATTCCATGTTCAGTATCTTCTACTTTGTTTACAATACAGATCATAAATGGTGTTTTCTCATAGGGATGAAAGAGTGTTATCATTTTAATATTTTTCATTTTATTTTTTACTTTTTTATTACTATTTAATACAACATCGCGATCGTGAAAATCAAATTTATTTATTTTTTAACCATGATTTTCCCTCTTATTTTTAAACTACTTTTGAAAAAATCTTTATCTCTGTGCTGACGCACGGCTACGCCCTGACGCTGACATTTTTATTTTATTCATCTCCTGTCTGTTAAATAAAAAGAAAAGCACTCGATCATTGTTTGATCTCTTTTCCTCATGATGCTGAATTTAGATCCTATGTTTAAACATAGTTTTTCCCTTTAGACATATAGCATTTGCTCTTAAACGTATAGGAAAACTACATCCTTGGTAGCAGCGCTTCGTGATTGTTGCGAACAATCACTCTGCTGAACAGGGCTTGCCCCTGTTAATATTGGATTTATCCAAAAAAGATCGCGTCGTAGACGCATATAAAGTTAAAGTAAAATTAATCAAGCAGTCCCGATAGTAGCAGCGGTTCATGATTGTAGAAAACAATCACTTCGCTGTAATAACATAGTAGGAAAAATAACACAGATAACACCACTGGTGCCATTTTGATAAGGCACCAATCAACTAAAGAGAAGAACTATTTTCAATATTACATTCTTTAAAATGTCATCCAAAGCTTCGCTATTTGAATAATGAAGAAGAAAAATGCTCTCAAGCCAGCTATAGCTTAAAACAAAGTACGCACTCTTGGGAGTTAAAGTCCCGAATCCCGGTACTTAAGTTGATAACTATTCTCAAATAAAAATAATAAAGTGTTATTGTATATATTCTGTAGCACTACAATTTTTATACGTAAAAACATCAAGTGTTAGTTATTTTAAAAAATATAAACTTTAAGTATTGACTTGCACACAAAATATAGTATCTACTTAAATGTATAACTAAAAAAATAAAGGAGTAAATACCATGATAGAAAATAAGATACAAACTGAAGTAAAGAAATCAAGAAGAGGTCTCCCACGTCATACTAAAAACCCATTTCTTAATGATACAAGTCTACATACAAAAACTGGCGTCAGACGTATTACTACAGGAAAAGATCGATTAGCATTAGTTAATGAGAGTACGGGAGAACAAGTTGGTAATGGTGGTTTCTTTCAGTCTATGGAAGTAGACAAGACACAGTTTGTGAAGCTTTATGTGGATGGCGTATCAGCTATTGAGGGTTTATCCTCATCCGGTAAGAAAGTATTCAAGATACTGTATCTTGCTATCAGAGATAATAAAGATACAGATACGATATTAATGTCATTCGATATTGTTGATCAAGATATCGTGAAAATATCAAGAACTACTTATTTCAAAGGTATGAAAGAACTTGCTGACAAGAAATTTATTGCTGAGACCATGATACAGAACTATTATTTTATTAATCCAGACTATATGTTTAATGGTGATCGTTTAACTTTCATGAAAACTTATTACTTGAAGGACAAAAAAACTAAAACTAAAGAGAACAAAATTAATTGCCAAGGCAAAACACAGTAGTTTCAAGAAAGAGATTTTCTCAAGCAACTCCTATCTGAATGATAACTCCATAAAGCCAATGCATTTTAACAAACTCCCACCCTACTATAAAAATTGTATAGGGTGATTAAAAAATGAAGCGAAATCGAATGAGAAAACGTTTTTTATATACCAGTTTACAAACTCATATCTTGGAGAGCTGCTTTTTATCATTGCTGACATATCAATTATATTATGTGTTGATCTACGTAGTTCTGATATATAGAGAACAAAATCAACATGTTCATAATGTGGATTTTCAACAAGAAAATTAAGTTCTGCCATTACATATTCAGATTCATAAGGCATTATCGATTCATTAAGAATAACAAGTCCACCGACTGCTCTAGGAATATTTAAAGATTCCTTTGTTGCTCTAATCTGTCTATTGGAGGTTGCTACAAGATCTTTTATATTTCTATAAGCATAATCCATTATCTTTTTTCTGAAAGCATCTGAGTCGGGGTGTTTTTGAATCAATTCCTCAATATGAACCCTACCGAACCAACTTCTTTTAAGCCATTCATCAGTCTTAGCTAGCTCATTAATTTTTTCATTTATTAAATCAGTTCTGTCATTTGTGAGTAATTTTTGCTCTAAAATAACATCGTTATTAAATAACAAATAATCTGCCATTTTCGAACTAGAGCCATCGTCTTTTTTGAAATCATCCTTCATATCGTCCAATACTATATTATTTTTCTTAGATCGAATAAAATCAAGAAACCTTTTATCTATAGAATCCATCTTTCCTACCTTCAGTTTTATTTCATCGTCCCGAGCCTGATGATACACCATGTCATTTGTCTCTTACAACATTATTAATGTATTAAGCATGGCCATAATAAACAACAAAAAAACATTGGCGAGACAAATCAACAGAAACAAACATTGCTGCAAACGGTTAATTTGACACTTACACCATATCTCGTAATATAAATATATCCACTATTTTATCCACGAGGTTTTATATGAGAAAAGTAAAAACAGACAACAGTGATTTAATCGAATATGTAAATACAGTTAAAGAACTAAAAAATCACATTCCAATAGAAGAATACAGAAATGAATATCGTAAACTGCGTTCTGATGATATTCCATTGGTTAAGGCGCAAAAATTTAAATCTGCCCATACCGAAGTTCGCAGGTTGGAAAAAAAGAGAGAATCTCTTATTGAATACTTTATTGACGAGTTAAATCCCATCAGCAGTTCAAAAGCTAACACATCAGCAAGATCAACTGGTAATCTCGATTTATTTAACGAACGCGTGTTATACCGTAAGGCCATTTCAGAAAAGAGCGATGAAGAAATAGTAGCCTTGGTCATAAAACAACGTACAGAAGCCGCTGTTGAGTTCCAACGTTCAATTGAACAGAGTCTTGAGCAACTATCTCGTATCTCGTCAGAGTTCGAACCATCAAACCAAAAGCGCAGGAAAATGTCTCTTTAAAACGACTCTATGCTATTCGTGTGAAATGTGATGTATTAGATTGCTTATGCAATAATGTTTACTATATTATTTACTGACTGTTTTTTTTTGATTTTTCCAACAGCACCGTAAGCATTATTTTTATTAATCGCCTATTTTAAAACACCGGATGACATACTATGAGTGAAGCTCTTAAGGCACTGAACAATATTCGTACACTTCGCGCACAGGCTCGTGAAACAGATCTGGCAACTCTGGAAGAGATGCTGGAAAAACTCACCACAATCGTTGAAGATCGCCGTGAGGAAGAAAATTCAGCCCGTAAAGAACAAGAAGAACGTCAGGCTAAACTGGAAGCCTTCCGCCAGAAATTGTTAGAAGACGGTATCGATCCTACAGAACTACTCGCTTCAGTTGGTTCATCCCAGCCTAAAACCAAATCAACTCGTGCTCCTCGTCCTGCTAAATACAAATATACAGATGAAAACGGTAATGAGCAGACTTGGACGGGTCAGGGCCGTACTCCTAAAGCAATCGCCGCTGCTATCGAAGCTGGTAAGACACTGGAAGACTTTGCTATCTAACCGCTACAGCATATCCGGGCTTCACTGTTCTCAAGATAACAGGCCCGGAAAATATTCGATTATTCATCCAAGACTATCCCAGTCTGGCAGGTTGTTAACGACCTTTCGCCACCAATGATACGCAGCCATAAGAACACCAAAACAAATACCTGCGACGACGCTTGAGACAAATGCAGTGCCCGGTTGTATCCCTGTATCCTTCCAAGTAAAAAACCACATACAGATCCCCCATGCCGGACCAAACCATCCACCCATCAACAAAGTGATTTGCCAGAATGAGGCAAAAGGTAGCGGTGGTATCTTGAGTCCAGCTTTCCATGCGAGGTGTAGCAAAGGAGGGGCATAATTACTTCGCCACATCCTCTTGCTTTCCATGATGGCAATAGCGTGTTTCTTTTTAGCTTCAAAGCCCATAAGGTTCCTTCCAGATCCACCTTTACTCATCTATCTATCGATAAAAAGCCACAATAGACAATAATGATTATCAATTCCATGTATGTAAGTCAAAAATAACTCAAATAGTCATTCCTTTAGATCTTCTGGTGAAACCCGGTCACATGCCATTTTCTCAAGCATTCTTTGTAATCTTTTCATTTTCAACTTATGTGCTTTTTTCTCACCAATCTCCTGATAGTATTCTTCACGACGTTCGTTGACCACGCTCCTGAATTTTTTCAAAAGCTGTTCAAGTGTTTTGATGTCGGTAGTTGCGGCTTCCACTTGGATTTTTTTATACATATACATCACATGAAATTCATCAATCATTTTTTGCTCCTTGGATAGAAAAATAATATTTGTTATCAGCCCCAAGAAGGGGCCGATAGACCTCAGAACATATCAACATATTGATTCCGCCAGAACCGTATAATGCATTTTGGCTAATGCCTGCTTAACCCCTTTAAAATCCACTTCAGACAGTTTTCCAGCAGCGTTCTTTTTCCATGCTTTTTTCAGAAGATGTTTCTCAGCATTCCTCATCGCCAGATCGATTAGCTTACAAACAAACTCATGATCCATTACATGCGTTATAATCATATTGCTGGTCGTTTTATCCTTTGAGTTAAAAAGCTCCGCATAGATATGCAAGGACACAACATAAAAGATTTCAGTGTTTTTATTTTTAAATGTATTCATTTTTATTTCCTCTTTAGTTTAATATTGGAATAGCAAAATATTTGTATGAGCATTAGCGGTATACACACTTATAGACAATCCAAAGCTGACGAAGGTGTTGCTTTACCTTACAGTGGTTTACTTCTCCATAAATCCGATTCCTTTTGCCTTCTTCTGTGTCATCGTAAAAATGATATCGCGTTTTTTTAATGATACTTTCCATAATGTCATTCATATTGTATTTATTGTTGAGAAAATAATAAAAATCATCTGGTGCATTCCGCCGTAATCCGTCCATATAGTTCCTGAAATAACATTCGGCTTGTTCAATAAACTCTTTTATCGTAATAAGTTCTATCTTCATATTTTTCTCCATTATTGTTTAGGGTAATAAGATGCCCTGTGCGAACAGATATTTGTTCGACACGAGATCTTGTTTCTTTTTTTATGCAGCGTTCTGGCGTGAGTGTCGAATAGTCACTTCAATCCATTCATCAATCTCACTTTCAACAAAAGCGACACACCTCGGACCTATTTTTACTCTGTCAGGAAAGTTTCCTTCCTTAATACGCTCATATAAAGTCGTGCGACTAAATCCCACTCGATTTAAAACATCAGGAACGCGGATAAATCGTTTTACGCTGGTTTCAATATTTTCTTTCATTGTCTGCCCTCTATTATTGTAAGTAATCTCTATGAGATTTCGCTTTTCTCTATGTTGTTTCGACGTGAACAATGATAGCGATTTTGCTTATGGTAATTTAGGGACGTTCAAAGAAGTTTTTTTTGAAAAATTCGAAGGGGCACGGATGGAAAGATAACGGTTAACACTGGATGCGATCACGTTCGCACGGAGCGAACGTAACCCTTTTTACTTGGCTTATTTTTTCTTATTCCTGTCGTCTTCTACATGCTTTTCAACAGGGGAGTCTTTCAAGTGATTGTTTTCCATCATGTAATCTTCAAGCGATTTCAGATAGCTCGCATCCGTCAGAAAAGCCATTGCTAACGGGTAGTCCGTTGCCTTTAGCATTCCTTCATCACGATCGTTGTCGCTGTCCTCGTGAAGCAGCGAGGAAATCAGTGAAAGCGGGATTTTAATGCCGTTATCTTCTCCCCAGAAGATCAGGTCCATCATCGGGATAAGACGATATTCAATAATTTTTCTGAATGTGCTTTTCCCAAAACGATACTCTCTTGGCGCTGGAGACTTCATCTTAAGCTGTCTCTTCCATCGGGGGATCAACACTTTCAGATGTTCAATGATCTCTTCGGTTGATGCTTCTTCCAGATGAATATCGACAGTAATACGTGAAAGATTATTAAGGGATGTCTCTTTCAGATACTCGGACAGAAATTCAGACTGGCTTAACCCAGAGAGTTCAGGCGTGGCTTCGGTTAATGCCAGCGTTTTCGCATAAAATTGCGCGTGGCTTCGTGTCGTAGGATTTACTGCGTAGGTTCTGGCAAGCTCATGTCCAAGAGTAGCGGTATCACCACTGAAAAAGATTTCACCGCTGAGGATCTTGTTGCGGTAATCATCCAGCATTAATCGGTTAAAGGTAGGTATGGTGTTCCGGCTCAACAACATTCTGTAAGCCAAGATGCGCCGCTCAACCTCAACATAAAAATGCTGTAAGGTGAGTTTCTCTATCGCCTCATAGCGTTCAACATCAAACCATGCTTCCAGTGCTTTCCTGATTTCACTTCTTTTCATCCATCCTCCAACAATCCATTTCCTTTGATATATCTTCACAGGATCCGTTTGGAACAATTGAAGTTCAACTGTTTTGTCATCAGAGACGGGGGAATGGCTAAGTTGTTGTTAAGAGTGTGAACTCGAGAGCATAAAAGTGGATGCCCGACGCGCGGCAAAATGGTAAAAAACAGCATCAGTAGTAAGAAAAATTGAGCGAGAGAAAGGAATTTTAATGCAGGGATTTATGCATGACAAAATCAAAAATGCTTTGTAAGTGATTGATTTTGTTGAATGATTGGCGGAGAGAGGGGGATTTGAACCCCCGGTAGAGTTGCCCCTACTCCGGTTTTCGAGACCGGTCCGTTCAGCCGCTCCGGCATCTCTCCGTTCAGATGGTTGCCATGATGCCAGGAAATTTG
>Ga0129317_1001056_pt1 | contig 22749 bp, 24 predicted proteins | sample Cm1ome_FD_94430 | JGI IMG/M metagenome (GOLD analysis project Ga0129317, IMG submission 94430) | Eastern black-and-white colobus group fecal microbial communities from Wisconsin, USA - Cm1105 metagenome | ecosystem: Host-associated > Mammals > Digestive system > Large intestine > Fecal | place... | reverse complement strand
CTTAACCAGCCAACAAAAATTTGCATAACTAGAAGTTGTAACTTTTTAAAGAAACTTAATTCTTGTGGTTTTTGATTATCTTTAAGATCATAATGGTCTTCATCTTTAACTTTTAATGCATCCTTTTCATAATTTCCCATTTTTTCTCTTAACTGAGCATTAACTTCTTGGCTATCAATAACAACCATCATTTCTGTATCTAAATAAACACTACGCATATCCCAATTAAAAGACCCTACTACTGATAGACGATTATCTATTGTCATACACTTTCCATGATAAGAAACACCATCATCATATTCTAAGATTTGAACTCCTGTTTTTAATATTTGACTTTTATGCCAATCATAATCCATTGCTCCAAATGGATTTCCATTATTCGCTACAGAATTTGTCATCATTGTCACACTTGGTACTTTTTGACAAACTTGTTGTAAGCTTTCCATCATCATCTCATTTGCTATTATATATGGCGTATGAAAGATAACTTCCTTTTGAGCTTGTTGCATAAGCTTTGTTAATGTATAAAATACAATCGGCTCTTTTGCTTGTGTATGAATTGGATTGGTAACCAATTCAATATGATGAGTTGGTTTTGTTTTTTTAATATAATCTTCTTGTTTAAACCAATCTAAATTATCTTTTTGCATTGTTTTATATCTATTTTCTAATTCGTTTTTAGCCTTTATTACATTTGATTGATTTAATTCTTTCACATCATCATGATAAAGACGACTAACAGGTAAATTCCAAACATCATAAAAATAATTAGATAACTGATTCATAGAACTATCATCTTGTTTACTTTGTTGATACACAAGAACGTCCCAATCATAGTTCTTATAACCATTATGATCACCTAAGAAATAATCATATGTATTACGACCACCAAGAATATATGCCTTATTATCCACCATTAAATACTTATCATGCATACGAGCCATTAAATTCCAAGGCTTAAGCAAAGAAATGTTATTGTATATTTTGATTTCTGCATTTTCTAATGCCGATAAGGCAATAAAATATTCATTGTTAGGCATTCTTATTGTTGCTGCCATTCCATCAACCAAGACTTTAACTTTGACCCCTCTATGAGCTGCCATGATTAACGCAGATAAAACATCTTTACCACTTTCATCACTACGAAATTCAAATGTTGATAAAACAATATTTTCTTTTGCTTGTGATATTAATCTTATTCTTTCTTCTAAAGCTTCACCATTATCTTCAATAATATACGCTCTTTCTCCACCTTCACTTTCTTTAGTGAACTCTGTTTTTTCTACTTGTTCTTGTGTTTCTTGACTTACTTGAGGCTGATTAGTAAATGGAATAATAATAGTTCCTATATATACAATAATCATCATTAAAATTATATAAACCCTTTTTTTATTTTTCATCATATCACCCTTTTTAAGTATATCTTATTTTTTTGCATTCCATATGAACAATTCTACCAAAAGATACAAAAAAATCCACAATAATCAATAATTAAAAAAATGTATCCTATGAAGGATACATAATTTTTTTAATAATAAAACTAACACCAACTTCTTTGTTTTCTACTTCTACTAAATAACCATACATTGTTACAATCTTTGAAACAATAGATAATCCTAAACCAAATTGTCCTTTAACTCCTTTAACATAAGGATTGAACAAGAATGGTATTGTTTCTTCATCAATATGTTCACCATCATTATATATTTCTAATTCATTATCTTTTAAAGTAATATGAATGAGCGAATGAGCATATCGTGAAGCATTTTCTATAATATTTTCAATAGCAACACGCCAATGTTCTTCATCACCAATAAAAGATACTGAATCTAGCGTTGTTTCTAATTTAATTTCTGGTTTTAAAGCATCCATTTGCTCTACAATTTTCAATATTAACTGATCCATATCAAAACATGTCACTTCTTGTTCTTCACCTTGTAAATAATCCAAACGGTTAAGATATAAGAAAGATTTCACTTTACGTTCAAGACGTGATGCATTCTCTAAAATAATATCCATAGAACTATTTTTATCACCATACGGATAAATATCATCCTTAACACTTTGTCCATATGTTTGAATTAATGCAATAGGTGTTTTTAAATCATGAGAAATATTATGAATCATTTCTTCTTTAATGCTTTCTTGACGATCTAAATCTTCCTTCATAGCAACTAAAGCTTTTGAAACAATACCAATTTCATCCTCTCTATCCATGTTTAATTCACAATCTTTTCTTTCTTTAATCATATCAATATAATTTTTGATTTTCTTTAATGGATTAATTAATGTTAGAACCCATAATATCATTACTACTGCAACAAATACAAAGAAAGCATATTGTATATAAATAATTTGATTTCTAAGTGATGAAATCAACTCTATTGAATAATCACTATTTTGAATAGAAATAAGATATTGAGAAGATGATGTTTTGGTTATCATATAATACCAAGTTTCATCATCAAAAGTTCCTTTATTATGTAATGAAGTTTTATGTTGAGATTCTTTTAATTCTTGTAAATCATTACCAAACAAATAATAATATAGCTCTGAAGCAGATTCTTGTTCGAGTAAGTTGGTTGAAGTAAATGCATTTAATGTTGAATCATAAAGCAAATGATAAGTCATTTTTGATTTTTTACGATTAGGCCAAAAAGAGTTATTAATAATCATTTCCTGTTCATCGGTTAAAGCATCATACATTTGATTATCGATAATAGAACGTAAATTATAATCGACAAGTGGCATTAAAACAGCCACAACAATAATCCCAATAAAGCAAAGAACGACAATTAGCTGTTGAACCAAAGATAACTTTTTAAAAAAGTTTAATTTTGCAAGTTTTTCTTTCATACTAATCTAAACGATACCCAAAACCATAAATTGTTTTAATATTTAAATCAGGCATTTTTTTACGTAAACGACGTAACGTATCATCAACAACTCTATCACTACCAAAATAGTTTTCATCCCATACTTTTGTCAAAACCTGTTCTCTAGAAATAGCAATTCCTTTATTTTTAACAAAATACAATAACAATTCATATTCTTTTGTTGTTAATTCTATTTCTTGATGATGGAAAAGAACTTTACGTTTTTCTTCATCAATATCATAACCATCAACACATATCATTGAGATATCATCTTTATAAACACGTTTTAAAATATTTTGAATTCTTAAAATAACTTCTTTCATATTAAAAGGTTTTGTTATATATTCATCACAACCTTTTTCTAAACCAATAATGCGATCAAATTCTTGATCTCTGGCACTCATAAACACAATAGGCATTTGTGGTTTACACGTCTTGATTTCATTCAAAAGTTCAAAACCACTTGCTTTATCTAACATAATGTCAATAATCCATAAATGGACATCATCATCCTTATGTAACAAAGCTTCATCATATGTATAAAAAGAATAAACAATATACCCTTCTTTTTCTAAATATGTTCTTACTAAGTCATTTAAATTCTTTTCATCATCAATAATATTAATACGATATTTCATTTACCATCACCTCTTTTTCAATATATACAAAAGATTGCCATAAAATATGGCAACATTTTGTGATAATATGTGATTTTTATTTTTCTACAGCATGTCCTTGTTCTTTAATAACATTGACAACTTTTAAAACATTTTCATGACAGATTTCATCAGTTTTTGCTTCAACCATAACTCTGATAACAGGTTCAGTTCCACTTTCTCTTACTAAAATTCTTCCATCATCACCTAAAACGTCAGTAACTTCTTGAACTGCTGCTTGAACAGCAGGATCTTCTTGAGCAGCTTTTTTATCATGCACACGAACATTGATTAATAATTGTGGATAAATCTCAACAGCTTCTGTTAATTGAGCTAATGTTTTCTTGTTATCCACCATTGTTTCCATCACTTTTAATGATGTTAAGATACCATCACCAGTTGTAGCATGTTTAGAGAAAATAATATGTCCAGATTGTTCACCACCGATACAATGACCATTTTGAACCATGTTTTCATAAACATATTTATCACCAACTGCTGTTTTTTCGTAGTTGATTCCTTCTCTATCTAAAGCTTTATATAAACCTAAATTACTCATAATTGTTGTAACAATTGTATTATTGACTAATTCATCATTTGCTTTCATGTCTAAACCACAAACATAAAGAATTAAATCACCATCTACAACACGACCAAATTCATCAACCGCAATACAACGATCAGCATCTCCATCATAAGCAAAACCAACATCTAATCCATTTTCAACAACATATTTTTGTAAAACTTCAATATGTGTAGATCCACAATTTGTATTGATATTTGTTCCATCTGGTTGATTATTAATGACATAAGTTTTTGCTCCTAAAGCATCAAAAACACTTTTAGCAATCGCACTAGAAGACCCATTAGCACAATCCAAACCAACTTTTATATCTTTAAAAGCACGTGTTGGAATACTCATTAAATAACCAATATAACGATTTCTTCCCATTGAATAATCAATTGTTCTACCAATTTGATCTTTTGTTGCATAAGGAATAGGATCAGTTAATCCATCAATATACTTTTCAATTAAGCTTTCAACAGTTGCTTCTAACTTATGCCCTTTACCATTAATAATTTTAATACCGTTGTCATAATAAGGATTATGAGAAGCAGAAATCATAATTCCACAATCAAATTCTTCACTTCTAACAACATAAGAAACAGAAGGTGTTGTTGTAACATGTAATAAATATGCATCTGCACCACTAGCTGTTAAACCAGCAACCAAAGCATATTCAAACATATAAGAACTTCTTCTTGTATCTTTTCCAATAACAATCTTCGCTTTATGATTGCGAGAATAATACCATCCCAAATATCTCCCCACTTGATAAGCATGTTCTACTGTTAAATCTACATTAGCTTCCCCTCTAAAGCCATCAGTTCCAAAATATTTACCCATTTTCTTATTTCCTTTCAATATTAATAGTTACTTTTGATGATGATAATAACTCAATTGTTAGATTTTCATCATCCACTGCCACCTTGACATTAACTTTTTTTGTTCCTAATGATAAACCATTAACATCAATAGTCGCTTGAATATTGTCATTTGTAAGTGCTGATATTTTATCTTCGCTACCAGTAACGCTCACTGAAGCATATTGACTTTGCCCTACAAAAGAAACATTATTCTTCTTAGAATTATTTAAAACCTTTATTGGAATATTGTCAAACTTTTTCGTAATAAGTTTTTCAATTTCTAAAGAAATATCAATAATATCTGTAGAAAATTTATTTATTCCACTCTCTTTATTTAAGAATTGACCATTAATTGTTGTTGATGATTTTAATCCATCAACATTAACATCAACACTAATAAATTCTAAAGCATCAATACTTTCTTTAGGTCCATATACAGTTACTGTACTTTGTGATAAAACATAATTTGTAATTTGATAACCTGATGCTACCTCCCCAACAAAGTTTGGTTTAATTGTGACTTCTTTACTATAAGAAGCAACATCACATTTAACATTAACCGTAGTTGGTGCAATATCAACAGATATTTCTTTCCCATTAGCATCATATGCTTTAATTCTTGCATCTTGCTCAAAAGCTGAATCTTTTTTTGAAACATCTATACAAGCATCAACTGTTGCAATTTTATCTAACGTTTCACGACTTGCACGAATTGTGACATCAGATACTGCCATTTCTTCAACACTAATTGAATATTTAGGATCTAATTCATCTTCATTAATAAAACGATAACCTAATTGGAATGTTTCTGAAACTTTTGGTGCTAATTTCACTTTTAATGTATCAGGAACTAACATAACAGTTAATGTATCAGGAAAGTTTCTTGATTTTAAAGAAACATTGTGTTCACCTGTACTATATCCTTTTATATCAATATATATTTCATAGTTTTTTGATAGTTTCGTTGTATAAATATCTAATGAAGGTCCAATCAATCCTACTTTTACACTGGTTGGAACACCGGTTAATTCATAATTTTCATCCAGTCCTTCAACTTTGATAGGAACATTTTCTAATGTTGTTCCTGAAGTTGGACTCGTCAATAAATCACCACCAGAAATACTTACAAATAAGATAACAGCCATTAATAAAGATAAAAACATCACACTTAAACGATTAGATAAAATACGATCAAAGGTTTGATTAATATAATTATAAAAACGTCCAACAGTATCAATTGTTTTTGTTTTTTTATTATTAAGACTTTCACTTTTTAATGTTTCTTTAACAGTATTTTGTTTTTCTTTTTGAATAACCTTTAAGAAAAAATCAGTTGTTGAATCTTGAATTTCCTTATTTTCTTTTCTTCTAGGACTCATTGAATTCACCCTCCTCATTGGATTTAAACCAATTCAATTCATTCACTAAAGAAGCTCTTAATTCTTTTGTCGGTATCTTTTTAAGTTCACCATCTACCGCAAAAGAAATTGTTCCTGTTTCCTCACTAACAACAACCGTTAAAGAATCAGTGATTTCACTAATACCAATAGCCGCACGATGTCTTGCTCCATATTTTGGGCTTAATTCTTTATTGGTTGGAGGATAAAAAGCGGCACTACATGCTACTCGATCTCCTTGAATAATTGTTGCACCATCATGCAATGGTGTCCCTTCCCAAAATATTGTTAATAATAACTCACTTTTGATATCTGAATTGATTTTTGTTCCTGTATTGATATAATCAATTAATGATTGACTTCTTTCAAAAGTAATCAAAGCACCAGTTTGTTCTTTTGATAATGTCGTAATGGCATTAACCAATTCATCCATTAATCTTTCTTTTTCATCATCTGTAATTTCTTTTTCTAAAGATAATTTGGTTTGCCCCATTTTTTCTAATAGAGTTCTAATTTCCGGTTGAAAGATAATAATCATGGCTAAAACACCCCAATTGATAATACTATCCACTAAGAAGTTTAATGTTGTTAAACCAAATATACTTGTTATAAATTTGACAATTAAAATAAACAATACACCTTTAAATAACTGCATTGTTTTCATATTTGTCTTAAACATTGAAATCAAATAATATAATAAAAACCATACTGCAATTAAATCAACTGCCGATCTTAAAAAATTCAAAACATTTGTCCAACTGATTCCTAAAGACAAAAACATATTTATCACCTACATTTCTTTTTCATTATAACAGTTTTATAAAAAAAATAAAATCCTCATATTACAAAAATAGTATGCCCTATCTTTCTTTTTTTATGAACAAGGCAACAGAACAAAAGCCCACAAGAAGAAATATGTTTTTTTTCAAAGAAATCAGTCGAAACCCCTTTCCAAAACAAAAAAAAAGGAGTAAGATATCTATGGTATATAGGAGGATTATTATGGCAAAAACAATTTTAGTCGAAACTTCAGCAAGACATGTACACATTTCTCAAGCTGATTTAGAAACATTATTTGGAAAAGATTATCAATTAACAAACAAAAAAGACCTTTCTCAACCAGGACAATTTGCTTGTGCAGAAAAAGTGACTGTTGTAGGAAGTAAAGGTGAACAAAAAATGTCTATCTTAGGACCTACTCGTAATGCTACTCAAGTTGAAGTTTCTTTAACTGATGCAAGATCTTTAGGAATCAAAGCATTAGTAAGAGAATCTGGTGATATTGAAGGAACTGCTGGTTGTAAATTAGTAGGACCTGCTGGTGAAGTTGAAATTTCATGTGGTGTTATTGCTGCTAAACGTCATATTCATATGACTCCAGCTGATGCTGAAGAATTTGGAGTTCAAGACAAAGATGTTGTAAGTGTTAAAGTCACTACTGATGAAAGATCTTTAACATTTGGTGATGTTGTTTGTCGTGTAAGTGATAGTTATGCTTTAGCTATGCATATTGATACTGATGAATCAAATGCTGCTGGTATCGCTGGACCTTGTCAAGGTGAAATTATTAAATAATGAAAAGAACCATGCGGTTCTTTTTTTATAGTTTCTTTATTTTTTCAGCAAAGATTTCGATTTCTTCATTATTGAAGTTTTCAAACAAGTCTTTGTTTTTTTGTTTTTGAATAACTGGAGAACGTTTATTCATAACCTGTAAAATCATTTTTTCAGGGATAGATAACTCAGGGTAGTATAAAGCCCCACCTACTCCAGCAATGACTTTGATATTCTTTAAAATATCATAATCAAAAGCATCCGTCACAAAAGTCATAAATTCTGTTTGTAAAATACCAACTACATATAAACAATAATTTCTCGGCACTAGTAATTCTTGATGATTTATAACAAACGATACAATATCACTATCCAAATGACGATAATAAACTGGTGTTCCAATAATAATTGTATCAGCTATTTCCAATGCTGAATAATCAACATCAGCAATATTCATCAATAAACAATCCCCAATATAAGTACTTAAAATCTTTGCAATTTTCCTTGTTGTACTATGTTTACTTTTATAAAGTATGACTTTCATATGTCCCATCCCCTCATACTTATAGTGTACATGATTTTTTTAAAATAATCACGATATTTTAAACAGAAAAAGAAAAAAGTGCTTTCGCACTTTCATAATTAATCATTAACAACTTTTTTTAATGCAGAACTTGCTTTAAAAGCAGGATTTTTACTAGCTGCAATTGTCATTGTTTCACCAGTACGAGGATTACGTCCAGTTCTTTCTCCTCTTTCTCTAACTTCAAATGTTCCAAATCCTTTTAAAGTAATTTTATCTCCAGCTTTTAAAACATCTGTTAGTGTATCAACTAATGCATTAATTGCTGCATCTGCTTGAGTCTTATTTAAATTTGCAGCTTCAGCTACTTTTTCTACTAATTCAGTTTTGTTCATAATTTAATCTCCATTTCATATGTAATTTTAAGGGTTTACTCCCTTGCATTCATTATAGTACAATTTCAAATTAAAGTACAGAAAATCTTATTTTAAATCATAAATCAAATCAACAAGATTTTGCACCTCTTTTTCATCAGTTGCCCAAGATGTAACAATACGTATACGCTCTTTATCTTCATCTATTTTACAGATATGAGTTACCATAAAATATTCTTCTATTTTTAAAATAACATCAATAGGTAAATCTACAAAAACTTGATTTGTTAGTGAAGGTAAGTAAACTTCAAAACCTTTATCTAAAAAAGCTTGTTTTATCTTTTGAGCAAGTTCATTTTCATAAGTTCCTATTCTTTCATATAAATCATCTTTTAATAATGCATAGAATTGAACTCCTAAAAGCCTTCCTTTAGCTAACATAGCTCCTTTTTGTTTCATTTGAAAACGAAAATCTTCTTTTAAATCATCATTTAAAATCACCAATGCTTCACCAAATAAAGCTCCCATTTTGGTACCACCAATATAAAAAGCATCTGTGTAAGTTGCAATCTCTTGCATACTTGGAGCATCTTTTAAAACAATAGCACTTCCTAAACGAGCTCCATCTAAAAATAAATACAATCCATGATTTTTTGTAAAAGTATATAATTCTTTTAATTCTTGTTTAGTATAATAGGTTCCTAATTCTGTTGTTTGAGAAATATAAACCATTTTTGGTTGAACCATATGTTCATCGGTATGTTTATCTAATAAAGCTTGTATCATTTTAACATTCACTTTACCATGATCATGAGGCATCGTTAAAACTTTATGACCGGTTGCTTCAATAGAACCTGTTTCATGAACATTAATATGACCTTCATCACTTGCAATAACTGCTTGATAATCTTTTAAAACATAAGAAATAAAAGTCATATTTGTTTGTGTTCCACCAACTAAAAAATGAATATCTGCTTGATTGTTTTGAATTCTTTTTTTAATAACTTCTTTTGCTTTTTGACAATATTCATCTTGACCATATCCAACTGTTTGTAATGTATTTGTTTGAATTAAAGCATCTAATACTTCTGGATGTGCTCCTTCACTATAATCATTTAAAAAACTATACATATTTACCTCCTATTGTCTATATAATAAACCATATCTGACATAGATTACATTTAATAAATTCAAGAAACTAATCGCTCCTTGCATTGATGAAGCTGTATAATTACTTTCTATTCCATCAATGCGATAAATCATATTAATATTTGAATTTTCATATTCTTGATTCATTGTCAACATTAAAATACGTGGATGATGTTCACTTATTTTTTCAATTAATGGATCCATTAATTGTTGACGAGCACGAACAGTTATAATAATAACTAAACTGTTTTGATCAATCATATCTAATCTTTGGATTTCATCTCCTCTTTCTACAAAAGCATAGATGAATTTTTTATGTTTTAACATTTTCATTTGAAAATCATTTGAAATAATTTTATTGAATTGATAACCAATCATATGAACTTTTTTAGCTTGATGAATCATATGACATATTTTATCAATATCATGAATATTGATACTATTTTCTCCCATTTTTAATGATTCTATTGTTTCATTATAAACCTTTTCAACCAAAAATTGCGGTTCTTTATTGATTGTTTGAAGATCAGTTTCATTCATATGTATTTCATTTTTTGCAGTTTCTAATGCAATAGCCATTTCATGCTTGAAATTCGCAAAACTTTTACAATTTAAGTCCTTACAAAAGCGAGAAATAGTCGCTGGTGATGTATAACATAAATCAGCCAAATCGTTGATGCTGATATCTGGTATTTTTTCAAGATTGCTTAAAATAGTATGTGCAATTGTATAATACATATCTTGTGAAGAAGAAACATTAACATATGACATTAATGTATAAAGAATATCAACTTCATTATAATCCTGGAAATTATCCATTGTTTTTTCCTCCTAAATAAGCCTTGCGTCCTTGTTCATATAAATCTTGACCATATGCATCAATAATAACTGTCAATGGAAAATCTTTAACAACCAAACGACGAATAGCTTCAGGTCCTAAATCATCAAAAGCAATGACTTCACATGATTCTACAGTATGACCAATATAAGCTCCTGCACCACCGATAGCCCCAAAATAAACACCTTGATATTTAATCATAGCCTCTTTCACATCTTGATTACGATATCCTTTACCAATCATTCCTCTTAATCCTAACGAAAGCATTGTAGGTGCATAAGCATCCATACGTCCAGAAGTTGTTGGACCACCGCTCCCAAAAACATGACCAGGTTTTGATGGAGTAGGACCTACATAATATATAATTTGATTTTCAACATCAAAAGGCAATTCTTTTCCTTCTTTGATTAAACCTACCAAACGTTTATGGGCAGCATCACGCCCTGTATAAATAACTCCACTTACAAGAACTTGATCACCTGCATGTAGTTTTAAAGCATCCTCTTTAGAAAAAGGAGTTGTTATTTTTATCATAAGATAACCTCCTTATGTCTTGCAACATGGCAACAAATACTAACAGCCACTGGCATTCCAGCAATATGAGTTGGATAGGTTTCAATATTTAAAGATAAAGCTGTTGTTTTTCCACCATATCCAGCTGGACCAATACCAGTTTGATTAATTTTTTCTAAAAGCTCATCCTCTAAATCATGATATCTTTGATCAAAGTGATGTGTTCCTATTTCTCTTAACATAGCTTTTTTTGCAAGTAAAGTTACTCGATCAAAAGAACCCCCAATACCAACACCTATAACCATTGGAGGACAGGCATTTGGTCCTGCATCATTAACGACTTTTAAAACAAAATCTTTAATTCCTTCAACACCATCACTTGGTTTTAACATTTTAACCTGACTCATATTTTCACTTCCAAAACCTTTAGGTGCTACAATAATCTTTAAAGAATCACCTTCTACAATATCATAATTAATAATTGCAGGAGTATTATCTTTTGTATTGATACGATCAAAAACTGGATCATCAACGACACTTTTTCTTAAATATCCTTCTTCATATCCTTGACGTACACCTTCATTTATTGCATCTGATAAAGAACCATCAATATGAACATCTTGACCTATTTCTACAAAAATACATGCCATGCCAGTATCTTGACAAATTGGTGAACATGTTTTTTTTGCAATTTTTGCATTTTCATTTAAAACTTCTAATGTTTGTTTTCCTAAAACAGAATCTTCTTTTTCATAAGCTGTTTTTAATGCTTGAGAAACATCAGATGGTAAAAAGTAATTGGCTTCTTGGCATAATCTTTTTACTTCTTGAATAATTGTTTCTTGGCTTATTTCTTTCATTTAGACCACCCTCTTTGTCAACATTATATAGAATTTCAAACCCAGAAACAAGAAAAAAAGAATTAAAGGAGATGTCCCTTTAATTCTTGGATTGATGGATAATATAAACTGTAATATCTAAGTGACATTAATTCAACAACAGTCAGCAATGTATGTTTTCCAGTTTTACGATTTGGTGATTCTCCAAGTATTATACGATGATCAACAGGAATTTTAATATCTAACTCCGTATTACATGTCATTAAAATCACTTTACATCCTGATTTTTTGATGTATTGTAAGATTTTAAAACCGCTACCTGTAAAATAACCATTAACAGTAATAATAATTGCCACACTATCTTTATTAAGAGATTGTGCACACTCTAATTGTCTTGATACATCCATATAGGCCATTGTAAATTTTTCTAACATTAATAAATCTGTTTGAAAATGTAAGGCTGCACTTTGAGAAAATTGTGTTCCAAAAAAAGCAACAGAATCACTATCATGAATAAGTTTTAAAGTCGCATCAACTTCTTTCCAATCTAAGGTTTCTGGCAATGAGGAAACATGTTGTATAACTTGATTCACATAATCTTTGGTTGCCTGTTCTGGATTATCTTTCATTGTTTCAAGTGGAATACGAATAAGATTATTAAATTTCTTATCATTAGAATGAAATGTATAGCATTCTTGTTTTAAATGAGCAAAATTCTCATAACCTAAAGCACGACAAAAACGTGAAATTGTTGCTGGAGAAACAAAACATTCACTAGCAAGTTCACTAATACGCATATCCGCAATACGATAAAAATTATTAGCCATAAACCATGCAATATTATAATTTGTATCATTTTCTGCAGCAGTATCTAAAAATATAATCAAACGATAAAAAAGATTCTTCATTACATTCACCTACTCTTTTTTATATTCACCAGAGATTGACCTATTCAAATAAGTCATACCTCCTGATTCTTCTACAATTATTTTATCATTTTTTAATGTAAATTTTAAAGTATGTCCATCTTCTGTAGCTTCATACAAAGCTTTATTTAAACTCTTTTCATCAAAGTATGCATAACCATTTATATTTTTATCTTCAAAATTTACTTCAAACTCAATACCTTCATCATCTAAAGAATAAAATTCTAAAATAATACCATCATATCCATATGTTCCTATCCAATCTTCTAATTGAACTGTATCATCTTTACGACATCCAATTAAAAAGAAGCACAACAAAAAAAGTAATATTTTTTTCATATCTCATTCACCTATAATATACTATAACCTATCTCAACTAGAATTCACATATTTTTTTACATTTCTTTTAAAAAATATTGATATATTTATTCTACAATGATTGTGTCGTCAGAAAAAAATATATTTTCCCTTCAAATATGACGACTTCATAATACCTTTCCCAAACAAACTTTTTTAGAAAAAACAGATAAGGTTTCCCGCCCTTATCTGTTTTTCTGTCTTTACAACTTTATAAGTCATATTTTTACTACACGTTATATTTCATATTTTAACCAAAAATTGTAAAATTTATGTAGATACTAAAATATAATGATATAATTTAATAAACTAAAAAAGTGGAGGGAAATAATATGGGTGTTCAATTATTTGTACAAGCAATTATAAAATTTGTTTTAGGAGTTATAATGGTTGGTTTTATGATTTTTTTACCTGCTGGAAGTTTTCATTATTGGAATGGTTGGTTACTTATGGGAATATTATTTATTCCTATGTTTATAGCAGGAATCGTTCTTATGATAAAAAATCCACAATTATTAAAAAGTCGTTTAAATGCTAAAGAAAAAGAATCAGAACAAAAAACAGTTATTTTACTTAGTGGTATTATGTTTTTAATAGGTTTTACTTTATGTGGTTTTAATTATAGATTTTCTTGGTTTATATTACCAAAATGGATTATAGTTCTTGCTACAATTGTTTTTTTATTTGCTTATGTTTTATATGCAGAAGTCTTAAGAGAAAATACCTATTTATCAAGAACAATTGAAGTTCAAGAAGGACAAAAAGTCATAGATACTGGTTTATATGCAATTGTCAGACATCCTATGTATTTAGTGACAACCTTGTTATTTCTATCTATGCCACTTATATTAGGTTCTATCATTTCTTTTTTGATTTTTCTAGTTTATCCGATTATTCTAGCAAAAAGAATTAAAAATGAAGAAAAAGTGCTTGAAGAGCATTTGCTTGGATATAAGGAATATAAACAAAAAGTCAAATATAAATTAATACCTTTCATTTGGTAATGTTTTGTTTGATCTATCATATTTGTTATAAAAATAATAATCTTATATATGATATAACCTTGTTTAAATAAAAATCACATATTTTTTTACATTTCTTTTGAAAAAATTCGATATATTTATTTTACAATGATTGTGTCGTCAGAAAAATATTTGTTTTCCCTTCAAATATGACGACTCATAATATCTTTCCCAAACAAACATTTTTAGAAAAAGCAGATAAGGTTTTCCCTTCCTTATCTGCTTTTCTTTATTTTAAAACATCTTTATAAACTCTTAATACATTTTTATAAAATATTTTTTCAATATCTTCTTCACTAAAAGAAGCTTCTTTTAAAGCTTGGTATAGCAAAGGCATATATGATGCATCCTTGATTTCAAGATTAGGATCAATACCATCAAAATCACTACCTAATCCAATACAATCAATACCTGCTAAATCTTTCATATATTGAATATGCTTAACCATTGCACTTACTCTTGACATCGTATCATGTTCATCTAAAAAATCAGCAGCAAAATTGATTCCTATAACACCTTTTCGTTTAGCAAGTTGTATAATCATATCATCACTCATATTACGAGCATGGTCACACATTCCTCTAGCATTAGAATGTGATGCAACAAATGGCTTTGTTGTATACTTTAACACATCGTAAAATCCCGCATCTGATAAATGTGAAACATCAATAATAATACCCAATCTTTCACATTCTTTAACATACTCCTTGCCAAATTCAGTTAATCCATTTTGATCATCATAACAATGAAAGCCATGATTTTCATCGTTCATATCGAAATTAGGATACCCTATACCATTAACATAATTCCATGTGAGTGTAATCATACGTACTCCTAAACGATAATAATTTCTTAAATAAGCTAAGCTGTTATTGACAACCGCTCCTTCTTCTAATGTCAACATCGCACTCATTTTATTGTTTTTTATATTATTTTCTATATCTTGATAATTGTAAATAATATCAATAAGATCTTTGTTTTTTTCTATTTCTAAATAAAAAGTATCTATTAAATATTGAGCATGTTCAATTGGGTCTTTTACTCTTTTTAAAGGTGTATAAACAGCAAAATTTTGTAAAAGATAATCTGATTGCTTCATCTTCTTTAAATCTATATGAAGATTATTTTGTCTTAAAGACATTTGATTTCCTTGTCTTTTTTCTTTTGCAATTTTATAAATTGTGTCACAATGCATATCAATAATTTTCATACTCTCTCCTTTAAAAATCTATCTCTTTATTTTTATAGTCTTTTGTAAAGCTTTGTGTTTCTTTTAACCAATCAATAGCTTCATCGATTTCATCTTTTTCAATATCATCAATAATACCAAAGGTTGCTAATTGACAAACATCATAAATACTTTGCCATAAAGCATCAAAATGATCTTCCTTTTCATCTGCTTTTTCACTTGTTTCATAAGCATACATAGAATGTGCCTTGATAATTGCTTCTTCTTTTGTCATATTCTCTTCCTCCTATACCAATAACAATAGTGTTGAAACAACAACACAAAATAAACCAATCAAATTTTTTTTGTTTTGTTTTTCATGTAAAATGAAAGTTGCAAAACCAATTGAAACGACAATACTTAACTTATCAATAGGTACAACTATACTTGCTGGTCCTGTTTTTAAAGCTTCAAAATAACATAACCAGCTAAGACCTGTTGCTATAGCTGATAAAACAATTGCCCTTACTTGTTTCTTGTTTAAAATACGCATAGGCTGATAAGTATGCGTTACTCCTACAACAATCCATGCCATAACCATAACAACCATCGTTCTTATAGCAGTAACGGTTTGACTATCAACATGACTAATCCCAATTTTTGCTAAAATGGATGTCAAGGAAGCAAAGATTGCTGAACCAAAGGCATAAATCATCCATTGTTTTGTTTGATCATTTTTTATCTGAGTTTGTTGTTGCATACAATATGTTCCAAATAACATAAGCAACATACAAAATATTTTGAGGATTGTTATTTTCTCATCAAAAAGAACAAAAGCCATAATCATAGTAAAAAATGTACTTAATTTATCAATGGGTGAAACTTGTGTAACATCAGCCATTGAAAGTGCACGAAAATAACATAACCAACTCAACCCTGTTACAATCCCAGACATTATAATAAATGTCAAATTATATGTATTTATACCAGCAAATGAACTATTCGTTAAAAAATACATAAGCCATGTAAATAAAACAACAATACTCGTTCTTAAAGCCGTCGCATAATGCGAAGATATATTCTCTAACCCCATCTTTGATAAGATAGATGTAAGACCAGCAAATAACGCTGACAAAAAAGCATTAACAATCCACATAAAAATCATCTTCAATCAAGTGAAAATGTAGACATGCTTGATAGATACCATCTTGATCAATTGGTGTAGTTACATATGTTGCTTTATCTTTTAATTTTTGATTTCCTTGTCCCATTGCAATACTTATATCAGCATGCAAAAACATTTCCATATCATTTAATGAATCTCCAAAAGCCATATATTTTTTTAAACCATATAAATCTAAAAGTCTTTGAATACCAGTTGCTTTGCTGATTCCTTTGATTGTTAAATCAGCATATGTTGATTCACCTGGTAAAACATTAACTCCAGGTACTTTTAAAAATGGTGCATAATCATAACCTTTAGGTCCATAGACAATCATCGCATCAACTTCTTGACCAGTATATTTCCCAACCGCAGGAATAACATTCTTAAAAAATCTTTGTGATTCATAAACATATTCATCAGGCTCTTTGGTAATAATGCGTGGTCTCCCTTTTAAAACAACAGCATAACCCAACTGATTAGCAATATCAATTGTTTGAATAATTGACTCTTTTGATAAAGAAGTATGAAACATTGGATTTTTTTTAGCATCTAATATATCTTGTCCATTATTACAAACAAAGCCATCCCATTCTATCAATTCCATTAATCCTGTTTTTTCTAAAGAATCAATACCTCTACCTGAAGAAATAATCATGCGATAACCCTTTTGTTTTAATTGTTTTAAAGCATATAAAGTCGATTCACAAACTTGATGATTAACATTATCACGTAAAGTTCCATCAACATCAAAACATAACATATAATCTTTCATACCATCACCTTCTTAACCATTATACGCAATTCTTATCGAAATTTCTATTTTTTTTCGTTATAATAAGATAAAGAAGGTGTAAATATGAGAGAACATTTGATTTGTTATTCTGAGTTTGATCAATTGCCATTGGATGTTTTAATTATGAGTCCATCACATCCAAAAGGTATCGTTCAAATTGTGCATGGAATGTGTGAACATAAAGAAAGATATATTGATTTTATGGAGTTTTTAAATCAACAAGGTTATGTTTGTATTATTCATGATCATCGTGGTCATGGGAAAAGCATTCAAAACAAGGATGATTTAGGTTATTTTTATCATAATGGTCATATTGGTATTGTTGAAGATGTTCATCAATTAACTTTAATGATAAAAAAACGTTATCCACATTTACCATTGTATTTATTTGGGCATAGTATGGGTTCTTTGGTTGTAAGATGTTATTTAAAGACATATGATGATGTTATTAATGGATTATTTGTTTGTGGTAGTCCTAGTTTAAATAAAGCTGCAAAACTTGGTATGCATTTAGCATCTTGGATAAGTAAATATAAAGGTGATCATTATCGTTCTTCATTGATTCAAAAGATTGGTTTTGATGCTTTTAATAAGAACTTTGATAAAGATATTCCTAATAGTTGGATTTGTAGTGATAAAAAGGTTGTTGAACAATATAATCAAAATCCACTTTGTCGTTTTGTTTTTACAACAAATGGTTTTTATTCTTTATTTTATTTGATGAATAATACATATAACTTAAACAATTGGCAATTAAAAAATAAAAATCTTCCTATTCATTTTGTTGCTGGCAGTGATGATCCTTGTATTGTAAATGAAAAGAAATTTAATGAAGCTGTTGATTTTTTAAAAACATGTGGATATATGAATGTCACATCTTATTTGTTTAAAAACATGCGTCATGAAATTTTAAATGAAACAAACTATAAAAAAGTATATCAACATATTTTAGATGTTTTAAAAACCTGGTGACAGGTTTTTTCTATTAAAAAGAGAATTTATATCGAAATAAATTCTCCATATTCATTGACTTGTTGTAAAACAATTTGATTGGATCGAATTGTTTTTTGTATATCAATAATTCTTTGATTCGATGAGCCTTTATATAATAAACTAAGACTTCTTAATGCAAGTTCAAAACGTCCATCAACAAGTACATCACATAAAGATAATAATTGTTTTGCTGATGTTCCTAATGTTTGTATTTCTTCATAAGTGTAGCCACTATATATCATAACATGTAACTGTCTTTGCTTGATTTGTTTAACAAAATCAATAAGAGCATCTGCTTGTAAAAATGGTTCTCCACCTGTTAAAGTCACACCATCTAATAAAGGATTGTTGTCGATTTCTTTTATGATATCATCTATATCTTTCATATATCCGCCTTGTCTATCATGAGTAGAAGGATTATGGCAACCTAGACAATGATGAGGACATCCTTGTGTAAATAAAGCATAGCGAAGTCCTGGTCCATCAACAATTGAATCATTGATTGTTCCATGTAACCTGATTTTCATTTTATTCTATACCATGTTTTACACGATCTGCTTCTTCAGCTTTTTTACCATCATTAAAACGATCTAGTGTTCCTACTAAATATCCTGTAATACGACGAATTCTTTCGAACTCTTCATGTTCTTTTTCACTTCGCCCACATTTTGGACATACATCATCAATAATTCCGTTATAACCGCATATTGGATCACGATCAACTGGATGGTTAATAGCACCATATCCCATATGAGCATCGTGCATTGCTCTGACAACTTTTTCAAAGGCTGGTAAATTCTTTGTTGGATCTCCGTCCATTTCAATATAACTAATATGTCCTCCATTAGTTAAGGCATGGTATGGTCCTTCTATTTTAATTTTATTGTAAGCACTAATTGGATAATAAACAGGAACATGGAAACTATTTGTATAATAGTCTCGATCAGTAACTCCTTCTATTTTTCCATAGATTTGTCTATCTATTTTCACAAAGCGTCCAGATAACCCTTCTGCTGGAGTTGCAATAAGTGAGAAATTTAATTGATATTTTTGTGCCGCATCATCCATACGTTTACGCATATGTGCAATAATTTGTAAACCAAGAATTTGTGCTTTTTCACTTTCTCCATGATGATATCCTATCAATGATTTTAATGTTTCAGCTAATCCTATAAATCCAACTGTTAAAGTTCCATGTTTTAAAACTTCTCTGACTTCATCTGTAGATTTTAATTTTTCTGAATCAATCCAAACACCTTGTCCCATTAAAAATGGATAATTGCTTACTAATCTTTTACATTGAATTTCAAATCTTTCTAATAACTGCTCAATACAAATATCTATCATCTGATCAAGTTTATCGAAAAACTCATCAATATCACCTTTAGATTTAATTGCCAAACGTGGTAAATTGATAGATGTAAAACTTAAGTTACCACGACCAGGACATATTTCTCTTGATGGATCATATGTATTTCCAATAACTCTTGTACGACAACCCATATAAGCAATTTCTGTTTCTGGTGTTTGTTTATAATATTGTAAATTAAATGGTGAATCTACAAATGAAAAGTTAGGAAATAAACGTTTCGCAGAAACACGACAAGCTAATTTGAATAAATCATAATTAGGTTCTCCCTCATTATAGTTAATACCTTCTTTAACTCTAAAAATTTGAATTGGAAAAATTGGTGTTTCGCCATTACCTAGACCAGCTTCTGTTGCTAGTAAGACATTTTTCATAACCATTCTTCCTTCTAGAGATGTATCCATTCCATAATTAATAGAACTAAATGGAACTTGTGCTCCTGCTCTTGAATTCATTGTATTTAAATTATGAATTAATGATTCCATTGCTTGATAGGTTTCTTTATCTGTTTCTTCGTATGTTTCTTTTATTGTGAAGTTTTGAATTTGTTCAATGATTTCTTTTGTGAGATGATAATTTTGAAGAACTTCTTTTTCTTGTTTTAAATAGCCTTCATCTTTGATTTGAGGTTTATTATCAAACGATTTCACTTGTTGAATAATTTCATCTGGATTTAAATCTGTTAATAACTCAATAGCTTTTTTTAAATTCTTATAATATGTTTTCTTGTATGATTTTTTGACACCTTCTGCCATCCCATAATCAAAATTGACAATTGCTTGTCCACCATGTTGATCATTTTGATTTGATTGAATAGCAATACATGTTAAAGCTGAATAAGTTGTAATACTATTTGGTTCTCTTAAAACACCATGCCCTGTTGAAAACCCATCTTTAAAAAGTTTGATAATATCAATTTGTGTACATGTTGTTGTTAGTGTTAAGAAATCCATATCATGAATATGAATATCTCCAGCACGATGAGCCGCACTATGGATTGGATTTAATACAAACATTTCATTAAATTGTTTAGCTGCTTCAGTACCATATTTTAACATTGTTCCCATTGGAGCATCAGCATTCACATTCGCATTTTCTCTTTTTAAATTACTATCTTTAGCATCTTGGAAAGTAATTTCTTCTAATGTTTTCATGAGTCGTGATTTACGATCACGTGAACGTGTTCTTTCTGCTCGATATAAAATATAGGCTTTGGCAATTCTGACATATCCTTTTTCTATTAATGTTTCTTCAACAGTATCTTGAACAAGTTCAACTGTTGGTAATTCTGTATGACGATCTTCTAATTTTTTTTCTACGATTTTTGCAACTTGAATAGCTGTTTCTAAATCATATTTGGCTTCGGTTGCTTGAAAAGCTTTATAGATAGCACCGACTATTTTTTTTACATCAAAATTGTCCATGCGTCCATCTCGTTTTCTAATGTATTTGATCATTTGACTTACCTCCTTATGTTACTAAGTATCTCATATGATTATCTTTTTCACAACGAATATAATCTATCCCTCTTCTTTTTTTAAAAGAAAAGATAGAATATCTCTATTCCACCTTATCATTATTATTCAATTGTAGAGATTTCTAATTCATTGATTTTGTTTTTAATCACTTCTAATGCTCGGTTTTCATCTTCACCATCAATAACAACTTCAATTTTGGCTTTAGTTGGAATTCCTAGTGAAAGTACACCCATCATACTTTTTAAATTAACTTCTTTGTTCCCATATTTCAAAGTAACATGAGCATGAAATTGTTTAACTGTATTCACTAATTCTGTTGTAGGTGCAGCATAAAGTCCAACTGGATCTGTTACAATGAATTCTATTTTTTGTGCCATAAACGATACCTCCTCTTGTTCTTAATATTATTATATCATAAACATATGTGAATACTAAAAAATTTATACAAAAAAAAGAAAAAAGTTATCTCTTCTTTCTTTTTTTACGAGTTGCATTTAATCCTTCTTCTACACCATTATAAGCCATGAAAGTTCCTAAATCATAAACATCATAACCTTGCTTATATAATTTCTTATATGCTCTTTCACTTATCGCTGGGTTAATAGCATAAACATAGTATGTTAAATCTTTTTCAGGATAGTATTCTTCCATATCATCCATAAGTCTTAATGGTAAACATTCTGAATCAGCAATTCTTAAAGCATCAAATTCTTTTTGTTCATCTGCACAAATTATCACAATTTTATCAGGATTTTTTTCAAATCGACGATATGCTTCATTAATATCTAATTTTTTTATTTCTATTTTTTTACCAAAACCAAACATAGTTATTCCTCCAATACTTTTTTATAATAACATTTTTTAATACATTTTACTATTGCTTTTATTTTTTTTATATGCTATTATATGAAAGCAACAAACGTGGCCTGTTGGAGAAACGGTTAACTCACATGCCTTTCACGCATGCATTCACGGGTTCGAATCCCGTACAGGTCACCATTATAAATTATAGGGGCGTGGTTCAATGGTAGAGCATCGGTCTCCAAAACCGTGGACGCGGGTTCGATTCCTGCCGCCCCTGCCATGTTAAAATAACACTGATTTAATCAGTGTTTTTTTGTTATAAAAAATAAAGCGAACAAAAATTGAACAAAACTAATATTTATATAGAATGTATTTGGCTTAATACTTATTACATAAATGAATATTCAAGACAAAAACTTTAGCTTTGACAAGTTGAGTTTCTATCTTTTTTTCTTTCTATATAATTGATAAAAAATAATAAAATTTAGATAAAATATTGATTTTACTATGTTGGTTAAAGTGTAAAT
>Ga0129317_1001055_pt1 | contig 22764 bp, 21 predicted proteins | sample Cm1ome_FD_94430 | JGI IMG/M metagenome (GOLD analysis project Ga0129317, IMG submission 94430) | Eastern black-and-white colobus group fecal microbial communities from Wisconsin, USA - Cm1105 metagenome | ecosystem: Host-associated > Mammals > Digestive system > Large intestine > Fecal | place... | reverse complement strand
TACACCTGTACCCATCCCGAACACAGAAGTTAAGCTCTTTAGCGCTGAAGATACTTGGAGGGCAGCCTCCTGGGAAATTAGGACGTCGCCGGTTTTTCTTTTTCTAGAAGATTCCATTATGGAGTCTTTTTTATTTGCGAAATGAATAATACATTACTTGAAAAGCCACACATCTAATGCGATTGCATTGGATGTGTGGCTTTTAACGTGTCTATTAATTAGAGATTGAAATCATGTTGTATTAGGTTGTTCCATGCTGTGTCGTCTGCTATCGCCTTCTTGAAACAGTTTATGAATGTCTTGATATTCTCATTGTCGTTATTCTCTGGCTTTAGGACTATTCCGATGTCTCTGTGCGGAGAACCTTCGACCTGAAGGATTTCTGGCATGGATGTTCTGCCCATGGTTCTTACAGGGCACATCTCTACTTCAAGAAGTGACATAAGCGTACAGGCACGTCCCTTAGAAATGCTTCTTAGTATCGTAAGATTACCTACCTTGTCGTAGAGCGTCTGAACATTTACTTTCTGTTGCTTAAGCATTGCAGGAACTGTTCTTTCTCTCCCGAAATCTGGGACATAGAATCGTCGCCCTTCAAAGTATGATAAAGGGCAAGGTGATGGCGCGCCTGTTTCTGGTGGAAAGATTGCTCTATATGGATCGTCGAGCAAATGAATCCATGTATTGCCCTTAATTGCCCAATCAAGTTCTGTTATACCTATGTCTACAACTCCATTCTCAACCCACTCGTTAATTTCGAAAGGATCACCATCAATTATATCTATGTTGACATCTGGGTTTGTCTGCAGCAAAAGCTCTACTGCCTCTGAGAACCATCTTGATGTAACTGTATCGACTGCTGCAACGTGTATTGTATTGCTTATGTTGCTCTTCTGCGCGTCGATAACACCCTCAAACGACTTATATGCATTAACTGCACGCTTCAGCTCAGATATTACGGCTTTGCCTTGTACGGTAAGCCTTACGCCATTGAATGATCTTTCGAGTAGAGTGATACCGAATTCTTCTTCAATCTGCTTGATGATATATGATATTCCGGCTTGTGAATAGCCGAGTTTATCTGCTGCTTTGTTAATACTTCCTGCATCTACTACAGATAGAAATACTTTCAGTTTATTTATATCCATTATCGTATTCTCCTTGTTTGGGATATAAAGAATCTCTATACCCTATTATATTTCCTCGTTTCTATTTAGTCAATTTCTTAACTATAATAAAAGTAATGATAAGAAATTCTGCGAACATAGTGGGTATGTTTGGATGACTTTCACAGAAAGAGGAGGAATCTAATGGCTAGAGTTGAAATCGTAGCGGAACTTTGCAAGAGCTGCGGCTACTGCGTTAAGTTCTGCCCTAAGAATGTCCTTGCTATCGGTAAGACAGTAAATTCTAAGGGCTATGAAGTTGTTGAATCAGTTAATGATGATTGTGTAGGATGCTGTTCATGTGCACGTATGTGCCCAGCAGGTGCAATCAATGTGTATAAGTAGAAGGGAGGATGTTATGGCAGAAAGAGTACTGATGAAGGGCTGCGAAGCTATCGCAGAGGCTGCTGTTAGAGCAGGCTGCAGATTCTTTGCAGGTTATCCTATTACACCTCAGAACGAGATTCCTGAGTATATGGCTAGAAGACTCCCTGAAGTTGACGGTCAGTTCGTACAGGCTGAGTCAGAGGTTGCAGCTATCAACATGGTATACGGAAATGCAGCAGGTGGAGTTAGAGCAATGACTTCATCATCAAGCTGTGGTATCTCACTAAAGAGTGAGGGTGTTTCATACTGTGCAATGGCTAGAATTCCAATGGTTTACGTTAACGTTTCAAGAGGAGGCCCTGGAGTAGGAACAATCCAGCCAGCACAGCAGGATTATCACCAGGCTACTAAGGCTTCAGGAAACGGTGGTTTCAGAATGAGAGTATTTGCTCCTGCAACAGTTCAGGAGGCTGTAGACATGACTTATGCAGCATTCGATTATGCTGATAAGGAGAGAAACCCAGTTCTCGTACTTGCTGACGGAGTTATCGGTTCAATCCTTGAGCCAGTTGTACTTCCAGAGCAGAGAAGTGCTGAGGAAGTTGCTGCTATCAAGGCATCTAAGGATGAGTGGGCTGCAGTAGGTCACCAGCTTGGATCAAGAGCTTGGATCAACCCAGGTGGATGGGACAACGCTCTTTATGAGAAGTGCAATAAGGAAGCTGACGCTATGTACAAGTCATGGGCTCCAGAGGCTGAGGCTGAGCTTTACCTTGTAGATGATGCTGAGGTTATTCTTACATCATATGGTATTTCAGCTAGAATTACTAAGTCAGCAGTTGATGCTCTCAGAGCTGAGGGTGTTAAGGCTGGTCTCGTAAGAGCTAAGACTGTTTACCCATTCCCATATCAGGCATATGACAAGATCAACTATGATATCTGTAAGGGTATTGTAGACGTAGAGATGAGTATTCCTGCACAGTTCGTTGATGATGTTAAGGTTGCAGTTGATGGTAGAGCACCTATCACAACTTGTCTGAGATCAGCAGGTAACCTGCTCAGCAAGGGCGCTATCATGGACGCTGCAAAGGAAATGCTTAAGTAATAGGAGGAACTGGAAATGGCAGACGAGAAGCTTATTTATACTAAAACTAAGACAATTCAGCCTGGAAAGTCCTCTGGATTCTGCCCAGGTTGCATGCACGATACTATTATCAAGCTCATCGGAGAGGTTCTTGAGGAGCTCGATATTGCAGACAAGACTGTATCATGTACAGGTGTAGGATGCTGCGGACTCTTCATGGAGTACATTGACTACGACTACATTCAGTGTGCACACGGAAGAGCAAGTGCAGTAGCTACTGGTGTTAAGAGAGGTAACCCTGACAAGATCGTTTACTCATATCAGGGAGACGGAGACTTTGCATCAATCGGTTTTGCAGAGTCAGTAGCAGCAGCTAACAGAGGTGAGAACATCACTGTTATCTTCGTAAACAATGGTATTTACGGAATGACAGGTGGACAGATGGCTCCAACAACCCTTCTCGGCATGAAGGCTACTACAGCACCTAAGGGAAGAAAGGCTGAGGAGCACGGATATCCAATGCACATCTGTGAGCTCCTTGACACACTCACAGCTCCTGTATATCTTGAGAGAACAAGCTGTAACACTCCTGCTAACGTTATCAAGACTAAGAATGCTATCAAGAAGGCATTCCAGAATCAGATTGACGGCAAGGGTTACTCACTTGTTGAGATTGTTACTAGCTGCCCAACTAACTGGGGTCTTTCAGCACTTGATTCACTTGATTTCCTCGAGGAGAACATGCTTAAGGAGTTCCCTCTCGGCGTAATCAGAGACAACAGCGATAAATAGGAGGAGAACGAATGGAAACTAATATTTGTGTAGCAGGTTTTGGTGGACAGGGTGTAATGACAATTGGCAAGTTCCTTGCACAGGCTGTTTGCGAGGCAACTGATCTTAACACTGTTTTCTTCCCAACATATGGAGCAGAGCAGCGTGGAGGTACAGCAAACTGTTTCGTTGTAATTTCTGATAAGGAAGTTGGAACACCAAGAGCTGACTTTATGGATGACATGATCATTCTTAACAACCCATCACTTAACAAATTCATTGGCCAGCTTAAGCCAGGTGGAAATCTCTTCATCAACGATACAATCGTAACTGATGAGATTACAAGAGACGATATAAACGTAATCAGAGTTCCAGGTACTGCTGATGCTATTGAGCTCGGTAATACTAAGGTTCTTAACGTAATTATGCTCGGCGCTTATATCGGATATACAGAGGTATTCCCAGTAGACGTAATGTGGAGTACAATCGAGCGTAAACTTGGTAAGAAGAAGGATCTCCTTCCTCTTAATAAAGCCGCATTCGAGAAGGGTCTCGAGTACGGTAGAAGCTTTAAGTAGCTTAGTACAATCAACCCTATATGTTCCCTTTCAGAACCCGGAGGCATCCCCTCCGGGTTCCGTGTTTTTTTGAAGGGTTTCAGTTATTGCTTTAGTATCAGGTGCAGCATCGTGTTATAATATAGGCTAAAGCTAATTACTGAAAGAGGAGTAATAAAGATGATCAGATTTTATATTGCCCTATGGGCTTCGAAGCTTCTTTATGCAATAAATAAAATGCGCGGTGATGAGCGTGATGACAGACCGGGACTGCTGGCTTTCAAGATTTGTCCGGATTTCCTTGCGCGCGTTGCTAAGCCGAAGCTTGTAATTACTGTTACTGGAACGAATGGTAAGACAACAACGTCGACACTGCTATACAATCAGCTGACTGATGCGGGATACAAGGTGAGTTTTAATGACTGGGGTGCTAATCTGCATGCCGGTTATTGCCTGAACCTTCTAAGAGGTGTAACTATATTTAACAAGCCTAGAATGGATGCATCACTTCTTGAGGCTGATGAGAACACACTCGGTCATACTATGGGAATGATTGAGCCTAACTATATTCTTGTAACAAATATCTGTAAGGATTCGCTTAGAAGAAACGGACATCCGGAGTATATCTTTGACAGAATTGAGAAGGCTTTTGAAAAGCTCGGAAGCAAGACAACAGCGATTTTGAATGCGAACGACCCAATCAGCAGACTTCTTGCGGAGAATACCGGCACACCAAGAATATTTTTTGGCATGAACGATGCACACACTAATCCATTCGAGAACAGAGTAAATGATCTCGGCGTATGTCCTGTTTGCGGTGGTGATGTTAAGTATAATTACAGACATTACAGACATATCGGAGATTATTACTGCCCAGATTGTGATTTCAAGACTCCGGAGAGCAAGTATTATGCGACTGACGTGGATCTTGAGGGAAGAAGTATTGCAATTAAGGAGCAGGATGGATCTGTTAACACTTATCCGCTGATTTCTGAGACAATTTACAATGCTTTTAATGTCCTCTCTATGGTTACTGTTGCAAGAGAGGTTGGAATTGCGCCTAAGACAATCAGCAAGTTCCTTGAGACTCAGATCGTGACTAAGATCAGAGAGACTTGTATCAAGTATAACGGAATTGAGTACCATACTTATGGAACTAAGAGCCAGAATGTAAGTGCAGCTTCGACTGTTTTTGAGTATATGGCGAAGGAGCCTTCTGTTAAGGAGGTTGTGTTCTGTCTTGATGAGGTTCAGGATAGAAATCATCCATCAGAGACTCTGACTTGGATTTATGAGACTGATTATGAGTTCCTCAAGAGTCCTAATATCAAGAAGATTATCTGTGCGGGACATATGTATCTGAACCACAAGCTAAGACTTCTGCTTGCGGGAATTCCTGAGGATAAGATTTTCTGTGTTGAGGAAGATGAGAGAGTTCCGGAGTTTGTTGATACAGAAGGAATTGATAAGGTTTACGTACTTTTCGAGATTGACTATGTAGTCAAGGGCGGAATGTGGAGAGATAATATTGTTAAGAGGGCGATGGAGCTTAATGGAGACGATCCGTCAAAGCTTGATTCATTTGACTATTTCGACAATGCATCTAATGGCTCATCAAATGTAAAGGAGGTTCGCTAATGAAAAGGGTTGAATTTCTTTTCCCAGAGCTCTGTAATATTTATGCGGAGAGCTACAATATCGAATATCTTTCAAGATGCTCTGATGAGCTTGAGATAATCAATACAAGACACAACGAAGTACCTGCTTTCGTAAAGGGTGAAGTTGATATGATTTATCTCGGATGCCTGACTGAGAGAAAACAGGAAAAGGTAATCGAAATCTTAAGACCGTATACAGACAGAATCAAGGAGCTGATCGAGAAGGGAACAATCTTCCTGATTACAGGAAATTCTGTAGAGATTTTCGGCAAGAGTATCAAGGACGGTGACCATGTGATCCCGGCACTTGGAATATTCGACTTTACTGCAACAAGATACATGGACGTTGAGAGACACAACTCACAGTATGTCGGAACATTTACAGATTCAGAGGGCGAGCAGATTCTCATGCTCGGACACCGAAGCCAATTCTCTTTTGCATACGGTGATTTTGACAGCACTAAATTCATCGACATTGAAATCGGTATCGGAATGAATCCTGATACTAAGGCTGAGGGAATCTACGTGAATAATTTCTTCGGAACATATTCTCTCGGACCATACTTTATTATGAATCCGCTTTTTGCTAAATATATCCTGAGAAAGCTCGGCGTTGACGATACTCTCATTTTCGAGAAGGAGGCTATCGAGGCGTATGAGTACAGAAGGGATGAGCTTAGAAGGAATCTGGGATAATTATGATTAGTATTAAATTTCTATTTAACAAGCTGACAGATACGAATTATAAGGCATTCTGGGCGACTGCTGGCAGAGTTTCTCGCCTTACGGGCAGATCAAGAGTTGCAATTCTCAAGGACATTGCATCATGTGTTATGAAGCACGGCTCTGGTTATGTCGACTATGAAGCATATGAGATGTATGACATGTCAGAGGAGGAGAGAGCGGGCTTTCTTACGATTGGAAGAAACAACACTCTGGTAAAGACTCTGAACAAGGCGGAATATAGGGATTATTTCGAGGATAAGGCGATTTTTAACCGACACTTTGATAAATACATCAAGCGTGACTGGATGCTTCTTGACGGGAAGAATTTCGACGAATTTGAGGCACTCTGCAGCAGAAACGAGGCACTTATTATGAAGCCTCTTGATCAGCACAGTGGTTACGGAATCGAGAAGATTTACACTTCGAAGGAAACTGATCTTCGTGCGACTTATGACAGACTGTATAAGTCAGGCTGTATTCTTGCTGAAGAGGTTGTAAAGCAGAGCCCTGAGATGGACAAGCTTTGCAATACTTCTGTTAACACAATCAGACTCGTTACTCTTATTAACAATAGCGGAGAGGCGAAGGTTGCGGCAGGCGCAATCAGAATGGGACGCCAGGGAAGCTTCGTTGATAATTTCAATCACGGTGGAATGGCTGTAATTCTTGATGTATCTAAGGGTGAGTCAGTTACTGATGGATATGATAAGGAGAGAGTCAACTATGAGTATGTTCCAGAACTTGGAACAAAGCTTAAGGGCTTTAAGGTTCCTATGTGGGATGAGTGTATCAAGCTTGTAGAGGAAGCTGCGATGGTTATTCCAGAGGTCAGATATGTGGCCTGGGATGTGTGTGTAAGCGCAGATCATGGTCCGCTGCTGATTGAGGGCAACAGTTATCCGGGACAGGATGTTACTCAGTATCCTAAGCTTGGACTGGGTACGTACGAGGCGTTCATGAAGATTATTAACAATTAGGAGTTGGTTATGGATAATGCATTCAAAGAGCTTCTCTGTCACAGAAGAAGTATTAGAAAGTATACTGGCGAGGTGATTCCGGAGGAGATGCTTGAGCTGGTTGTGAAGACTGGTCTGATGTCTCCTAGGGGAAGAAATCTTCCGACTGTAGAGCTTGTGGTTGTTAAGGATAAGAGTTCACTCGAGTTCTTGTCTGGTTGTAGACCACATGGGCCTGGAATGCTTGCGGGTGCTGATGTTGCTATAGTTGTTCTTGGAAAGCCTGAGGTATCTGATGTGTGCATTGAGGACTGTTGTGCGGCGATGACTGTTATGCATCTGATGGCTGACAGCCTGGGACTTGGAAGCTGCTGGGTGCAGATTAGAAATAGAGAGTCTCAGGTCGAGGACAAGACTGCAGAGGATGTGGTTAAGGAACACCTAGGAGTTCCTGCAGAGTACAATGTGGAGGCGATTCTTTCGCTTGGAATGCCGGCAGACAGACCTGCGGGCAAGTGCTATGATGATGTCGATATGGCGATGGTTCATAGGGAGAAATTCTAATAGGAAATGAGATGAGGATGCTTCGGGCTGGACCTGAGGCATCTTTTACGGGCAAAAGAAAAGGGGTCAGAAACCATCTGGCTTCTGACCCCCAACATCTTCATTATAACTCGCGAAAACCCCGTTGTTAAGCGGTTTTTGGCCGTATCAATGTTTATTTTCAGAGCATTAAAAAGGCTTGATTTTGGGGTTTCTTAGGGGTATTCTATGGACAAGAAGAAAGAAGAGACTGAAACATAAAGCGAACAGTCGCAGAAGTCGGAGGACAGACCAATGGAGACTTATATCAGATAAGATAAATACAAGTTCTGACATAAGAGAACAGAAGCAGGAGGATGGACCAAAGGAATCTGATCTGACTGTCCGGAAAGCCGGAAGGACAATACGTTATTTCTAAGTTGTTTAATTAATCAAGCATTAACTTAATGGAATGTCGGGAGGATAGACCACCAAGAATCTTAAGCAGATAGGCTGATTTGGGAACAGGCCAATATTACGAAAGAGGAGGACAGACCAACAGTAGTGATTAACAGATAGGCTAATCTGAAACATAGCCAATTAATAGAATATGGAGGGTATACCAATGCAGAATAGGTTCATTTACGAGGGTATCCTGAGATAGTATAAGCTGCAAATTAGAACAGATTATGTTAGATGAAGAAGAGAGCAGGCAGCAAAGTATACATCTCAGGATACTGTTTTTTTATTTGCAGAAGTGAAGATGAGAGAACAAGATGAGACGAAGATATTCGGCGGTAATCATGTCGATAGTTATAGCTATTCAGCTTCAACTAAGGTTTCGGCTGTTACTTCGACTAAGTGCAAAGCTTTGAAGTCAAGCAAGTGGGTATATTCAAAGAAATATAAGAGACTGATACTGAAGAATAATAAAGAAGCATAGAAACAAATGTAGAAATTTTATAAAAAAATACAAATAATCAATAATTAATATTGACACTTAACAAATGCGGGAGTATATTTTTTTCATAGTTTAACGACGGATAAGTTAGGTGACACCGCGAGTAGCAGCTATTCATCCTATTTTTAAGGGAGGGTAGCTGCAATTTTAATTTTGACAAAGGTGCTGTTTGCAGGAGGTGGTAGAATGGCGAATCGCAAGTTAGTACTTGAGGATGGAACAGAATATCTGGGTAGAGGCTTCGGAAGTGAGAGCGAGAAGCTTCTGGAACTGGTATTTAATACTTCCATGGTCGGATATCAGGAGATTCTGACAGATCCATCCTATACAGATCAGGCTGTCGTGATGACGTACCCTCTGATGGGTAATTACGGAATCAACGAGGAAGATATGGAGTCAAGATCTCCTTCCATAGGAGCCTTGATTGCAAGGGAGTATACCGAGAATCCTTCAAATTTCAGATCTGTTGAGACATTATCGGATTTTATGAAACGAAATGATATTGCTGGCATTTATGGTATCGATACAAGAGAGCTTACCAGAGTAATAAGAAATACTGGAAGCTGCAAGGTGCTCATCACAGATGCTGAGGCTCCTAAAGATGAGTGCATGAAGAAGCTTGCTGCATACGAATATGCGCATGATCATGTAAGCAGGGTAAGCACGAAGGAATCGTGGGTATCAATGCCGGAAGGAATCCCGGAGTATCACGTTGTTGCAGTAGACTGCGGAATGAAGCTAAATATCGTGAGACACCTTAATGATCTAGGCTGCAAGGTTACTGTAGTTCCGTGGAACACATCTGCTGATGAGGTTAAAGCTCTTGAGCCAGATGGGGTATTCTTCTCTAACGGCCCAGGAGATCCGGTTGATGTGGTGCCTACAATTGAACTTATGAAGGCTCTTCATGGCGTATATCCGATTTTCGGAATCTGTCTTGGCCATCAGGTTCTATCACTGTCATATGGAGCAAGAACTTATAAGCTTAAGTTCGGTCATAGAGGTGGAAATCATCCTGTTAAGAATCTGAATACAGACAAGATTGAGATTACATCACAGAATCACTCATATGCTGTTGATGCAGACTCTCTTGAGGAAACACCTCTTAAGGTGACACATATCAATATGCTAGATAATACGGTTGAAGGTGTATGGTGTGCGGAGGATAAAGCGTTCAGTGTACAGTATCATCCAGAGAGTGCACCAGGTCCACAGGACAGTTCATATCTGTTTAAGCAGTTTATAAAGATTATGAAGGGTGGTGAGCTTGATGCCTAGAAGAAATGATATAAAGAGAATCCTTGTCATAGGCTCAGGCCCTATTGTAATCGGTCAGGCTGCTGAATTCGATTATGCGGGAACACAGGCCTGTCTTGCTCTTAAGGAGGAAGGCTATGAGGTAATCCTCTGCAATTCAAATCCTGCAACAATAATGACAGATCCGGCAATTGCCGACAAGGTCTACATGGAGCCACTTACACTTGAATATGTTGCCAAGATTATACGCAAGGAGAGACCTGATGCAATTCTTCCGGGAATCGGTGGACAGACAGGACTCAATCTTGCGATGCAGCTTGCAAGAAAGGGTGTGCTTGATGAATGCAGAGTTGAGCTTCTTGGAACAAGCTTCGACTCAATTGAAATGGCTGAGGACAGAGAATTATTTAAGGAGCTCTGCCTGAGCCTTGGAGAGCCTATTCTTCCGTCGCTTATTGCGGAGTCTATGGATGAGGGAATTAAAGCTGCTTCGGAGATTGGTTATCCTGTAGTTATCAGACCTGCTTTTACGCTTGGAGGAACAGGTGGTGGATTTGCAGATGATGAGGATGAGCTTAGGGAAATCCTTAAGAATGCACTTTCTCTATCTCCAACATCACAGGCACTTATCGAGAAGTCTGTACGTGGATACAAGGAGATTGAATATGAGGTGATGCGAGACAGCAATGATACTGCAATCACTATCTGCAATATGGAGAACATCGATCCTGTCGGAGTCCATACGGGCGACTCTGTTGTTGTATGTCCATCTCAGACTCTTACAAACAGAGAGTATCAGATGCTTAGAGACAGCGCACTTAAGATAATTAGAGCGCTAAAGATAGAAGGTGGCTGCAATGTTCAGTTTGCACTTGATCCTAACTCTTTTGATTATTACCTTATTGAGGTTAATCCTAGAGTTTCGAGGTCATCTGCACTTGCATCAAAGGCCAGTGGATATCCTATTGCCAGAGTATCTGCTAAGATTTCTGTCGGTTATAGACTCGATGAGATTGAGCTTGCTAACACACTTGCGTGCTTTGAGCCATCTCTTGATTACGTAGTATCAAAGCTTCCAAGATTCCCATTTGATAAGTTTGCGGATGCAAAGAATACGCTTGGTACACAGATGAAGGCTACCGGTGAGGTTATGAGCGTTGGCAGAACGCTTGAGGAGAGTCTTCTCAAAGGCATTCGCTCGCTTGAGATCGGAGTCTGTCATCTGCATCATGAGAAGTTTGATGAGATGCCGACTGAAGAAATCCTCGATTACATTAAAGAGGGAACCGAGGATAGAATCTACGCGATCGGAGAACTCCTAAGACGGGATGTTCCTCATGACGACATATTTAAAAACACAAGAATTGACAGATTGTTCATACGATCTTTTGCCCGAATCATCGACATGGAGAAGAAGGCTAAGGCGGGGCGAGGAGACGTCGATACTCTTCGCGCGTGCAAAAAGATGGGCTTCTCGGATGTGGCCATCGCGGCTCTTTGGGGCATGACGCCTAGAGAGATTTTTGAAATAAGAAGGGCTAACGGAATCTTCCCGACCTACAAGATGATTGACAGCTGCGCTTCAGAGTTTGAGAGCTATATTCCGTATTTCTATTCGACTTATGAAGGTGAGAATGAGTCAGTTATTGGTGAGCGCAAGAAGATTATCGTGCTCGGATCGGGACCTATCCGTATTGGACAGGGTGTAGAGTTTGATTATTCGACTGTGCATGCGATTAACACAATAAGGGAGTCTGGCTACGAAGCAATTATTATTAATAATAATCCAGAAACTGTATCGACAGATTACACAACTTCGGACAAGCTGTATTTCGAGCCTCTGTGCGTTGAGGATGTAATGAATATTATCGAGCTTGAGAAGCCTGATGGTGTAATTGCAACTCTTGGCGGACAGACAGCGGTTAATCTTGCAGAGCCTCTAAGTGAATACGGAGTTAAGATTGTTGGCACTGATTGTGAGGCTATAGAGAGAGCTGAGAATAGAGATGCCTTTGAGAAGGTTCTTGAAGAGCTTGGAATTCCGCAGCCGCCTGGACGTGCAGTGACAAATATTGAAGATGGCGTCAGAGCTGCAGAGGAGATAGGTTATCCGGTGCTTGTAAGACCAAGCTTCGTTCTTGGCGGTCGTGCAATGCAGGTTGTGTCTAAAGAAAGTGATCTTAGGAACTATCTTAAGACTGCAGTTGAAATTGACGAGGACAAGCCTGTTCTTGTTGATAAATACATCAGGGGTAAGGAAGTTGAAATCGACGGCGTTTGCGACGGAGAGGATGTTTTCATACCTGGTGTTATGGAGCTTGTTGAGAGAACTGGAATTCACTCAGGTGACTCGATCAGTGTATATCCGCCTTTCAGTATTTCGGACAAGGTTAAGGGTACAATAATTTCGTACGCAAAGAAGCTCGGTCTTGGTATAGGTATTGTTGGTCTGTTTAATATTCAGTTCATAGTAGATGAGAATGACAATGTCTATATTATTGAGGTTAATCCTAGATCATCGAGAACAGTTCCATTCCTGTCAAAGGCAACTGGATATCAACTTGCAGATATAGCAACACGGGTTATTCTGGGAATGAGTCTTAAGGAGCAGGGTATCTATGAACTTTATCCTGATGAGCAGAAGAAGTTCTATGTAAAGGCCCCTGCATTCTCATTCTCTAAGCTTAAGGGAATGGATTCATATCTGTCACCTGAGATGAAGTCGACAGGTGAGGCTATAGGTTATGATGACACTCTGCAGAGAGCTATGTTCAAGGCTCTTGTTGCGTCAGGTGTTAAGCTTCAGAACTACGGAACTGTACTTGTATCACTTGCAGAAGAGGACAAGGAGGAGGCTCTTTCTCTGATCAGACGATTCTACCAGCTTGGTTTTAATATTGAGGGAACAAGCGGAACTGCTGCCTTCCTTAAGAAGAATGGAATCAGAACCAGAAGCCTTGATAAGCCAAGCAACGGCGCTACAGATGCACTTGATGCAATACGTGCAGGCTATGTAAGCTATGTCATTAATACACGTGCAGTCAATTCCGGTATACATCTTGGAGATGGAACTGCTATCAGACAGTGTGCTTCGGAGAACAATGTGACATTGTTTACATCACTTGATACTGTAGGAATTCTTCTCGATGTACTTGAGGAAGTTACGCTTGGAATATCTACCATTGACGCAGATCGTTAGATATAGGACGAATACTATGGGCGGCCTAATGAGACTGCCCATATATTTTGTCTATTTTATATAAAAATATTATAAAACTTGTTGCATCTGCTCAATGATAGGAGTACAATATTAAAGTATTTTTATTGTGAAAATGAATTTTCACAATAGCATTATTTAAATATAAGTTGCGCAATTTATAAGGAATCTTTGAAGACAGCGAGGATGTCGGTGGCTTGTGCTCCCGTCACCCCTACGGACAAGAGACCTTATTTTTTTAGTTTTTGGGCGTTTTTACGCTACGGTTTGTTGTCAGAATAATTCAATTGTCAGGAGAGTCGGGAGGAAGTTTTATGAAGAAGTACATATTTGTTACTGGTGGCGTCGTTTCGGGGCTTGGAAAGGGTATTACAGCTGCGTCACTTGGAAGACTGCTTAAGGCAAGGGGCTACAAGGTTGCGTCTCAGAAGCTGGATCCATATATAAATATCGATCCCGGAACAATGAGCCCTTATCAGCACGGAGAAGTCTTCGTAACTGAGGATGGTGCTGAGACAGACCTTGATCTTGGTCATTACGAGAGATTTATAAATGAGAACTTAAACAAATTCAGCAATCTGACTACAGGAAGAGTTTACTGGAATATTTTAAATAAGGAACGTAATGGAGATTATCTTGGAAATACTGTTCAGGTGATACCTCACGTTACTGATGAGATTAAGAGATTTATATATCAGGTCGGAGAAACATCGGATGCCGACATCATAATTACTGAAATTGGAGGTACTGTTGGTGACATAGAAAGTCAGCCATTCATAGAGGCTATAAGACAGGTGGCGTGCGAAGTCGGTAGAGAAAACTGTGTGTTTATTCATGTAACACCGCTTCTATACATTGAAAGCTCGGGAGAGTACAAGAGCAAACCGACGCAGCATTCGGTAAAGGAGTTAAGGGGTCTTGGAATATCACCAGATTTAATTGTTCTTAGAACTCATGGAGATATCGACGATTCTATAAGACATAAAATATCTATGTTCTGCAACGTTAAACCTGATTGTGTTATCAATAACGCCGATGTCAAGGAGCTATACTACGCACCTACGATGCTTGAACAGAGTCATTTTAGCGAAATTGTATGCAGAGAGTTAAATATTGATGCAGGTGAGCTTAAGCTGGGTTCATGGAATGATATGCTACACAGAATCGATTCAAGAGAAGGACACGTCACTATTGGACTTGTCGGAAAGTATACTAAGCTTCACGATGCATATCTTTCCGTTGCAGAGGCACTCGCACATGCAGGCTACGAGAATGGTGTATATGTTGATATTAAGTGGATTGAAGCCGAGGATCTTACGGAGGATGGCTGCCCTGACAAGAGCGATCAGGAGCTTCAGAATATTCTCGGAGATGTGGATGGAATTCTGGTTCCCGGAGGTTTTGGCACAAGAGGTATTGCGGGCAAAATCAGAGCAGCGAGATATGCAAGGGAACATGATATTCCGTTCCTCGGAATATGTCTAGGCATGCAGATTGCTGTTATCGAATTCGTAAGAAATGTCATCGGCTATGATGATGCCAACTCTTCAGAATTTGATGTTTCAAGTACTCACAAAGTCATTGATTTCATGCCAGATCAGAGAGAAAATATTCCTAAGGGTGGAACAATGAGACTTGGTGCATATCCATGCAGAGTTGCAGAGGGCTCTATTCTTGAAAAGTCATATGGTGTTGATGAAATTTCTGAAAGACATCGTCACAGATATGAGTTCAATAATGAGTTTAGGGATGAGATTGAAGCGGCTGGCCTTAAGGTTGTTGGAACGTCACCGGATGGAAGACTCGTTGAAGCTGTAGAGCTTCCAGGACACAGATTCCATGTTGGAGTCCAGTATCATCCTGAATTCAAATCAAGACCAGATTCTGCTCATCCGCTGTTTAGAGAACTGGTCAAGGCGGCAAAGACAAAGTAAATAACATAAAAAGGGAACATAAAATAGGGAGATAGGAGATGCTTATGACTGAAATAAAAGAAGAATGTGGTGTATTTGGTATTACATCACCGTTCACCTATGATGCTGCAACTACAGTTTACTACGGTCTGTATTCGCTTCAGCACAGAGGACAGGAAAGCTGCGGAATCGTGGTAAATGATGATGGAGTGTTTTGTTCCCACAAGGATCTTGGACAGGTAAATGAGGTATTTCAGCCGCAGATATTATCAGAACTGGGACAGGGGCAGATTGCAATAGGACATGTTCGCTACGCAACCACAGGATCTGCTGATCGTGCTAATGCTCAGCCTATAGTGGTTAACCACATTAAGGGAAGCATGGCTGTTGCACACAATGGAAACCTCACTAATTCATTCGAATTAAGAAGAGAATTGGAACTGAACGGATCGATATTTCACTCAACAAGTGACACTGAAGTAATAGCGTATTGCATTACGAGGGCGAGACTGCATTGTGACTCAATTGAGCATGCCATCTCAGAGGCTATGAAGAAGTTCGAAGGAGCTTATTCACTCATAATCATGTCTCCTGCCAAAATGATTGCAGTCAGAGATCCCTATGGACTAAGACCGCTTTGCTATGGAATAACTGAGGATGGAAGATATGCAGTAGCCTCAGAAAGCTGTGCTCTCGACGCAGTATCAGCCAAATTCATGCGAGATGTTAAGCCAGGTGAAATTATTGTGTTCGAACCAGGCAAAGAACCTGTGAGCATCGAGGACAACTGTTCTCGATCGAAGCAGCACACCTGCATATTTGAATATATATATTTTGCCCGCCCGGATTCTGTGATTGATGGAATCGATGTTCACAGAGCGAGGGTGAATGCCGGCAGAATTCTGGCCAGAACATATCCTGTCGATGCGGATATCGTAATTGGTGTTCCAGATTCGGGCCTTGATGCTGCAATTGGTTACGCGGATGAGTCAGGCATACCATATGGCATCGGCTTCGTGAAAAATAAGTATATTGGAAGAACATTTATAGAGCCGGGGCAGGCCCATCGTGAAAGTCTTGTGGATATAAAGCTTAATGTGATCGCGAGTGTTGTCGCGGGCAAAAGAGTCGTTCTTATCGACGATTCCGTGGTTCGCGGAACTACGTCTAAGAGAATTGTAAAGAAGCTTCGTGATGCAGGTGCGAGGGAGGTTCATCTCAGATTGGCTTCTCCGACATTTGTGGCAGCGTGTTATTATGGAACTGACATACCTGACACATCAACGCTTATTGCCGCTAATAATTCTATTGATGAGGTAAAGGAATATATCGGATGCGACAGCATCGGCTTCTACAGAACAGAGGACCTTCCGGGAATGCTGGACGGAAGAAAGACTTTTTGCCAGGCGTGCTTCACGGGAGAATATCCGGCGGGGTCACCAAAGGTGACAGGTAAATACAGATTTGAAAGCAAAAGGGGGAGTGAAATGAAAGAGTATACACCGGTTAAGGAAGGAAAGGTGAGAGAGCTCTATGAGGCTGATGGCAATATGATTATGGTTGCAACAGACAGGATCAGTGCCTTTGATGTAATTCTTAAGAACAAAATCGACGGTAAGGGAATAGTTCTTACACAGATGGCAAAGTTCTGGTTTGATCTGACAAAGGGTCTTGTACCTAATCACGTAATTTCAACAGATGTTAACGATATGCCTGAGTTTTTCAGAAAGCCGGAGTTTAAGGGAAGAACTACACTGTGCAGAAAGCTTGAGATGCTTCCTCTTGAATGCATTGTCAGAGGCTACATATCTGGCAGCTGCTGGAATGCTTACAAGGAGTCTGGAACTGTATGCGGAATTAGACTTCCGGAGGGGCTTAAGGAATCACAGAAGCTTGATAGCCCAATATACACTCCATCCACAAAGGCTGAAATCGGAGATCATGATATCAGCATCTCTTATGAGGAAAGCATTGAAGTCCTCGAAAAATACTATCCTGGCAGAGGCAGTGAGCTTGCGAGAAAGGTTCGCAATCTTACTATTGCAATTTATAACAAGTGTGAAGACTATGCATTGAGCAGAGGCATTATTATTGCTGATACCAAGCTTGAATTCGGACTTGATGAGAATGGCGAGCTTGTTCTTGCTGATGAGGTTCTCACACCTGACAGCTCAAGATTCTGGCCGCTTGATGGATATGAAGAGGGAAAGCCACAGCCATCTTATGATAAGCAATTCGTCAGAGACTGGCTCAAGGCTAATCCAGATAGTGATTACAATCTCCCACAGGATGTAATTGAAAAGACAATTGCAAAATACAAAGAGGCATATCACTTAATAACAGGTAAGACAATATAGTTGTCTATTAATATGGGGGTAGGGGGACATCGGTAAATTTGTCTTAATTTACGCTAAAATATTTCCGCACTGTCAAAGAAAATGTTTGACAGTGCGGTTTGACAGTGTTATAGTATGTAGGTATGAAAGAAACAGTAGGAAATGTACAATTTGCGAGTCTGCTTTATGACTTCTACGGAGGCCTTCTCAGAGAGAAGCAGCTCGAGATAATGGATCTTTATCACGAGGATAACCTGAGCCTCTCGGAGATTGCAGAGGAGATGGGAATGACCAGGCAGGCTGTTCACTATACTCTTAAGAAGGCTGAGGCTACGCTTGAGAAGTATGAGAGCGTTCTCGGTTTGATTGAAAAGTATAGAAGAAATTCCGAGAAAGCTGATGAGGCAACGGAGCTTCTGAACCAGATGATTACTGATTGTACTTGCGATAACAAGAAGGAGAGCCTTAAGAAGGTTCTTGATATTATAGAAGAGATAACGGAGTAGCTATGGCATTTGAAGGATTATCCGAGAAGCTTCAGGAAACCTTTAAGGACCTGAGGGGTAAGGGAACAGTATCCGAGAAGGATCTGGATGCTGCAATGAGAGAGGTAAAGCTTGCACTCCTTGAGGCCGATGTTAACTTCAAGGTTGTTAAGAGCTTTGTCGCTACAGTTAAAGAGAAGGCTCTTGGAGCAGATGTAATGAACAGTCTGACTCCGGGACAGCAGGTTATAAAGATTGTTAAGGATGAGCTCGTTGATATGATGGGCGGACTTAACAGCAAGCTGACATATTCACCTAGTGGATTTACAGTATATATGCTTGTAGGTCTTCAGGGTACAGGTAAGACAACAACTGCAGGTAAGCTCGCATCTTATCTTAAGACTCAGGGCAAGAAGCCGATGCTGGTTGCATGTGATGTGTATAGACCGGCAGCGATTGATCAGCTCGAGGTTGTAGGTAAGGCTGTAAATGTACCGGTATTTACTAAGAGAGAGTCAAATGACCCTTCTGTAATTGCAGAGGCTGCAATTAAGGAAGCTCAGAGAATGGGCTACAATGCAGTAATTGTCGATACAGCAGGACGTCTTCAGATTGATGAGGCTCTTATGGAGGAGCTTAAGGTTCTTAAGAAGACTGTTAAGCCTCATGAGATTCTGCTCGTAGTCGATGCGCTTACTGGACAGGACGCTGTTAACATTGCCGGAGGATTTAACGATGCCCTCGGTGTTGATGGAATAATCATGACTAAGATGGACGGTGACTCACGAGGAGGAGCTGCTCTATCTGTAAAGGCTGTCACAGGAAAGCCAATCAAGTTCATGGGTACTGGAGAGAAGTACGATAAGCTTGAGCCTTTCCACCCAGACAGAATCGCTTCAAGAATCCTCGGAATGGGAGATGTAATGTCTCTTATCGAGCAGGCTGAGAATGCCTTCGATGAGAATGAGGCCAAGGCTCTAGAGGAGAAGCTTCGGAAGAACAAGTTCGACCTTAATGATTATCTTGATCAGATGAGACAGATCAACAAGTTCGGCGGACTCGGCAAGATGATCGACATGATGCCGGGAATCTCCGCAGCGGACAAGAAGAACATAGACATCGACGAAGCGACCCGCGATTTTGCCCGCATGGAAGCAGTTATCCTCTCCATGACTAAGGACGAGAGATCAGATCCGTCAATCCTTAATGCGAGCAGAAGAAAGAGAATCGCTGCAGGATCAGGACAGTCTGTAACTCAGGTCAATCAGCTTATCAAGAGCTACACTGACATGAAGAAGATGATGAAACAATTCGCTAATCCGAACAAGCTTAAGAAGAACAGACTCTTCAAAGGATTGTTCTGATAAATAAACAAGTTATAAATTTAAATCAATTATATTTAGGAGGAATTAACCAATGGTAAAGATTAGACTTAAGAGAATGGGAGCACACAAGAAGCCTTTCTACAGAGTAGTAGTTGCAGATTCAAGAACTCCAAGAGATGGTAAGTTCATCGAGGAGATCGGAACTTACAACCCACTCATGGACCCAGCTGAGATCAAGATCGACAACGAGGCAGCTGCTAAGTGGATCGCTAACGGTGCACAGCCTACAGATACTGTAAGAGCTCTTCTCAAGAAGTCCGGCGCTATTAAGTAAGGAAGGGAACAAGCATGGCTAGTCTAGTTGAAGCGATTGCTCGTGCACTGGTGTCTAAGCCTGAAGAAGTCAAAGTTACTGAAGTTAGTGACGGCAAGAATATTGTGATCAAGCTGAGTGTAGATAAGGACGATATCGGTAAGATTATCGGTAAGTCCGGAAGAATTGCCAAGGCAATCAGAACTGTTGTTAAGGCTGCTGCAATCAAGGCTAACAAGAGAGTCACAGTTGAAATTGTTGAGGACTAGGTAAACCCAACATAAAGAGCAATCAACGAGCATGTAAGCCTTAGGGCCTGCATGCTCTTTTGCAAATTAAAGGAGATAAAATGGCATTTAGAAACAATCCTGATTATATTAATATCGGAAAGCTGACTTCTGCTGTCGGTATCAGAGGCGAGATCAGAGTTATGCTTTATGCCGGCGAATCCGATAATCTTAAGAAGGGCGCAGAGATCGGTCTTGCTCTTGGCAAGAAGGAGGAGACTGTAAGTGTCACTTCAATCAGATACCAGAACGGAAAGCCTGTTATCAAGGTTAGCGGCTATGAGGACAGAACGGCCGTTGAAGCACTTAGAAACAATGAGATTTATATCAGAACTGACAGCCTCGAGGAACTGCCGGAGGGTGAGTTCTATATAAGAGATCTTATTGGGTTCGAAGTTTTTGACAGAACAAGCGATAAGATGCTCGGCAAGGTAAGTGATTACATTGCTAACAGAGCCCAGCCTCTATGGGAGGTTACAGCGGATGATGGAAAGCAGATCCTGATTCCTGATGTGGATGCTTTTGTCAAAGAGATCAGCGGTGACGAGAGAGTTGTTTATGTTGAGCTAATACCGGGATTTCTGGAGTAACGATGAAGATTAATATTCTTACGATTTTTCCCGAGATGTTTACACCTCTAAGAGAAAGCATGCTCGGAAGGGCCGTCGATAATGGTCTTCTGGAATTTAATATAGTGGATATCAGAGAATTTACCGCGAATAAGCATAAGAGAGTTGATGATACACCTTATGGCGGTGGTGCTGGAATGGTGATGCAGGTTCAGCCGATTGTGGATGCTTTCAGAGGAAGCGGTATGGGCGGATCTGTATTCTATATGTCTCCACGTGGAGAACTTCTGTCACAGGAAATTGCTGAGGAAATCGCTGACATGGATGAGATCACTATTCTGTGCGGTCATTATGAGGGCGTTGATCAGAGGGCTCTTGATATTCTTGATGCAAGAGAGATTTCGATTGGTGACTATGTTTTAACTGGAGGAGAGCTTCCTGCTATGGTTCTGATAGATACTGTTGCGAGATTTATCGAGGGTGTACTTGCGAGTGAGGAATCGGCAATGGAGGAATCTATTTACTCAGGCCTTCTTGAGTATCCTCAGTACAGCAAACCTCGTGAGATAGAAGGGATGGAGGTTCCAGAGGTTCTCACTTCAGGAAATCACGGACTTATTGATCTGTGGAGATTTGAGAAATCTGTTCAGCTTACGAAGGAAAGACGCCCGGATTTACTAGAGAAATTCGTAAATTCTGATAGAGAATTAAGCAAGAAACAGAAGAAAATTCTCGAAGAAAACACAAAATAGGCTACAAAGACTCACTGCGCTTATATATATTGCATATATATTGTACCGCAGTGTTTTTTGTTGTAAAATAACGTGAAGAGGTTTTATTATGGCTAAGAAGTATAAGTGGTGGGCACTTTATATAATTGCATTGCTGGTTTGCTTGGTGGTTATTTATGCGGTGCCATCAGTTGCGGGCCTGCTTGAAAGAACATATATCACTGAGCCTGGAGAGATTGTAAGATCATCCGAGGTCGAGGGTTATATTGTCAGAAATGAAACCGTATACAAGAGCGATAGAGCCGGTACAGTTAACAGACTTATCGACAGCGGCAAGCTTGTCAAGGGCGGCTCAAGAGTTGTAGAAATTACAGGAAGCGGCAGAGATAACCCACCGGCTTCTTTAAGAAATGCAATGAGTGCACTTGGTAAGAGTGCTAAGACTGCTGGCGGTGGATACTCGTATAATGCGGGATATATAAGCTATGCGGTTGATGGCGCGGAGAGCAGACTTAGTTCAGACAGTCTTGATAAGCTGACTGAGGATGACTGCAGGAAATACGCAACTGCCAGGCTGTGTGAGCTTGACGGAAAGAAATGCTCTAAGGGTGAACCTGTCTTTAAGACAACAAGAAACGGTGAGTGGTGGATTGTATTCTTCACCGACAAATCGTCTTCGAAGCTCTATGAAGAGGGTGCTCAGGTAAGCTTTGATATTAATGGCGAGAGTGCGAATGCCTATGTCAAGAGCGTGTCTAAGGTCAAGGGTGAAGAGAGTTATAAGGTTATCCTAAAGTGCAATGTTTTTGTAAAGGGATATCTTGAGCTAAGAAGCGCAGATGTTAAGGTTACAACTGAAAGTGCCAGCGGTCTCATTATTGAGAAGAAGAGCATTGTAACCAAGAATAAGCAGAAGGGCGTTCTTGTTAAGAATAAGCTTGGAGAGAATGTATTCAAGCCAGTATACATAAAGGCTGATGACGGAGAGAAGTGTGCTGTCTGCGAGGACTACTACATGGATGAGAAGGGAAACTTCGTCGAGACCCTTAAGGTATATGACGAAATTTTAAAACGACCAAGTAAGAATGATGTTAAGGAATCGAAGTAATGACTGTTTCAGAAAATTACCTTGAAATAGAGAAAAGAAAGAATGCTGCCGCTGTAAGATCAGGCAGAAAGCCGGAGGACGTACTCCTTCTGGCGGTAACAAAGACACATACACCAGAGGAAATCAATGAGGCGATTGATGCTGGTGCAACAGATATAGGAGAGAACAAAGTCCAGGAGATACTCGAGAAGTATGACAGTGTCAAGCCGGTAAGATGGCATCTGATAGGGCATCTTCAGACTAATAAGGTCAAGAATGTAATTGATAAGGTTGTGATGATCCATTCAGTTGACTCTGTTAAGCTTGCAGGAGAAATTGATAAGAGAGCTCGTGTGGCTGGCATTGTTATGGATGTTCTGCTGCAGGTTAACATTGCAGATGAAGAGACTAAGACAGGACTGCCTGTTTCAGAGCTTTTCACAGTTATAGATGATATTGCAGGACGTCTTCACAACATAAGAATACGTGGACTTATGTGCATACCTCCTGCAGGAG
>Ga0129317_1001054_pt1 | contig 22790 bp, 19 predicted proteins | sample Cm1ome_FD_94430 | JGI IMG/M metagenome (GOLD analysis project Ga0129317, IMG submission 94430) | Eastern black-and-white colobus group fecal microbial communities from Wisconsin, USA - Cm1105 metagenome | ecosystem: Host-associated > Mammals > Digestive system > Large intestine > Fecal | place... | reverse complement strand
TTGGATTGAAGTTTGGATTGAAGTTTGAAGCATTTTAATAGGCCTCCCCTATGGACATCTACATACACTATTTATGTGTGGACCAAAGATATCAAAACCAACTGTTTTCAATAGCAAAACTAGCATACCTGAACACAAACAGTCAATGACATTGGAAGCCTCTTGCTTTTTCTAATCGTATCGGGTAGTATTTGATTAGATTTGATTAAATATGATTAGATACGCAATTAGATTGCAACAAAAAGGGAGAAAAACATGCAGTTCAAAGAAAGCGAAACCGTAGAACTCAAAAGGATTGCAACAGATGACATCAAAAAGGAAATCATCGCCTTTGCAAACACAAAAGGAGGCAAAATATACATAGGTGTGGACGATGATGGATCTCCAATAGGGCTCAAAGACCCCGACGACACCGCGCTGCAAGTCAGCAACATGGCAAGGGATGCAATAAAGCCGGATATATCGATGTTCCTACACTACGAAACCATTTCAATGGAAGGAAAGGAAATCCTCTCAATAGATGTCCAAAGAGGGACTGAACGCCCGTATTACATTGCAAAGAAAGGACTTAGACCTGAAGGAGTCTATGTAAGGCAAGGCTATTCGTCAGTTCCAGCCACTGACAACGCAATACGTCAGATGATAAAGGAGACTGATGGTGAACACTTTGAGGAAATGCGTTCGCTGGAGCAAAACCTCACGTTCAAGGCTGCAGAGGAGGAGTTCGAAAAACGAGGCATCCCATTTGGAAGCTCTCAGATGAAAACCCTTGGCCTTTTGAACAAGGACGGCCTTTACACCAATCTGGCACTCATACTTTCAGACGAATGCAAGCACACAATAAAAGTGGCGGTATTCGAAAATGAAAGAAAACTCAAGTTCAAGGATAGGAAAGAGTTCGAAGGTTCTGTGTTCACCCAAATGAATGAAGCGTTCAAATACATAGATCTATGCAACAGAACAAGCTCAACATTTGAGGGACTATATAGGATAGACAGCAAGGACTACCCACCAGAAGCCATAAGGGAAGCTCTACTGAACTGCATAGTGCACAGGGAATACAGCATACAGGCAAGCACACTGATAAACATCTACTCCAACAAAATCGAGTTCGTATCAGTAGGAGGACTTGCACCTGAAATCGCCAAGGAGGACCTTGACCTTGGAGTATCTGTATGTCGCAACCCAAAACTCGCCAATGTATTCTATAGATTGGAGCTCATAGAAGCATACGGAACAGGCATACGAAGGATTATGGAATCATATGAAGACTGTGCTTGCAAACCAACGATAGAAACCACTCCAAACGCATTCAAAACCACGCTTCCAAACATGAATGAATGGAACGAACTCTCTTATTTAAAAGAAGATGCCGAGCGATACGAGCCCCATAACAGAGAAACCAAAGGAACTTCCAATACCAAGAACAAAATCCTTGCATTCATGAAAGAGCACGGTGCTATAACAAGAAAGGACTTGGAGAAGCTCACAGGTGCAAGCCAAGCATCATGCGTAAGGATATTGAACGACCTCGAAGAAAGCGGATACATCAAAAGGCAGGGCAAGGCAAGAAGCACATACTACTGTTTGAACCGACAGTGAAAAACCCAAATCCTGAGAAACTCCCAAACCCCGTCACATCAACTTGTCAAGCAGCGTGTAGTACCTAAGCTTCTCCTCGTTGGGCGCTATTCCAAGCACGTCAAAGAATTCCTTATCGTCGAATGGACCAAACGGCAAAGCCCCATCTTCCAACCCCATGGAAGCGGCATACTCCTTCGCATAGCACCCCACGAGGTTATCCCTAAGGCTACGGACGCAAACGGCTACGTCACGCCATCTGTCAGCACACCCCGCACCGCCCAGGTCCACGAACCCCGCAATCCCCTTGCAATCGACAAGCACATTGGGAAGGCAAAGGTCGCCATGTGAGAACACCCTATCTCCCTCATCCATTCGAGGCCGATTTCTCTGCAACCAGCGAAGCAAATCCGTTGCCGATACCACGCCACTTGGAATGTCGAATTCATAGGAGGGGTCCAAAGAAAAGGCAACAAGCCCATGCTTCACATTATATGAGGCAATCTCCAAATCCCTATCCAAACCGCTGTCCAGTGGACAAGAGCTCACATCAACGCTCCACAATGTCCTAAGCGCCGCAACAACGGATTTGAGAAGTCTTCTCCTATTGGAAAGAATAGAAGGATCGCACAGCATCCTACCCTTCACCTTGGACATGAGAATGTAGGAAGTGTCGCCTGCAACATGGTGGCCAATAACCTTTGGAACAGGAAGCCTTCCATCAAGCCAAGACAAAGCCTCGTACTCCCTTATAGAAGACTCCCTTGCAGTCGTTTCAGACACAGGCTCAGCTTTCAACACCATGCTGTCAGCTGCATTTGGCATATCAAACATAAAGAGAGATGCCTTTGATTTGCCAATGGTTTCAGTAGCCTTATCCAAAAGATCAGGCCTAAATTTCACAGTCTCCATTATGGATTGGACCATCTTCCATTTTCCAATGGCCCGTTGGTCTCCACTTAGGAGCACTCTTGGAACTTCATCTCCGTTGTATAAGACAGGATGGGTGTACTGTGGGTACTCAAGAAGAGGCAAAGATGCGCAGGAGCCCCCACCGCTGCCAGAACGCCTTTCAAAGCTCTCGTCGTCTGACGAACCATCCCTAAGGCTGCCCTTCAAGAGCCTAACGATGGAATCCGTCACAATCATGGCACCCAATTCACCGCCGGTCAGAATGAAATCCCCAATGGAAACCTGCTCGTCCACGTAGCGTTCAAAACGTGCATCTATGCCCTCGTAGTGACCGCAAACAAGGACAAGATCCTTCATTGATGCAAACTCATGGGCCTTTTTTTGGTCGAACCTTGAACCCTTTGGAGAAAGCAACACCACATGTGATGAAGAGGTCGTTGAGGCCTCAAGTGCCTTATGCAAAGTATCAACCCTAATGACCATGCCAGGACCGCCACCACAAGGCGAATCGTCTATCTTCCTGAACGAACCGTCAGCAAAGTCCTTTATATCCAATGTGTTGAACTCAAGCTCTCCATTTCGCACAGCCCTCTTCAGCACAGGAGTGTCCTTGAAGCTGTCGAACGTCTGGGGAAACATCGTCAGGATTGTTATCCTCATGGCTTGTCACCCAACAAATCGAGCATCATGTCGGGTGGTTCCTTCGTGAAAAACTGGCTCACCACAAGAGGGATGTCGAACAACGTGCAGTCAAGCTGACCACGGAACCATTGCATATACAACGAGACAAGACCACCCGCAAAGAAAAGAGCCCTTATGCGAAAGTTCTTGGACTGGCGCACTTCACAGGGAATTGACTGATCCTGCTCCATGTACCCTATGAATATGGACATGAGCTTCTCGATGAAAAGGCTGGACTCCCTAGCGGTAGCAAGCGTCTTGTAGTAGTCAGGATCCTCAGAAAGGAAAATGCTTATCTGACGGAGAAGAGGAGCAGGATTTGAAAAGAAGTTCTCAAGCTTGAAGCCCTCCAGCAAATCCATGAGCTTGTCTATCACCTCCTTCTCTATCTCATCAATGAGATCCTTGAGACAGGAATAGTGGGCATAGAACGTAGCCCTGTTTATGTTGGCTTCGTTGACGATGTCCGTTATCGTTATCCTGTCAGCGGGCTTTTTCTTTATGAGGCTTATGAAAGCCTGACGTATCAGACGTTTGGAACGAAGCGCATTGCGGTTGCGTTTCCTTTCAATTGGCTTATCGAAAGCCTCACATTCAACACCAACTCTCACTTCGTTCTTTTCTTCTGTCGCCATATGTAAAATTCCACCTTTTCGTGAAAAAACAACCCAAAGCAGGTTCCAAGAAGCATATTGTATAGCATCAAAACAAAAAAGTACAACACATGTTGTAGAAAGATTTATGTGTCGGAGTTTAAAATCCAACAAGAAGCCAAATACCTGACAAGACAATATACTACATATAAACAAATTAGACCAATTTTCCAACATTTTTCAAACAAATGTATAAATTTATACATTATAGCAAAGTTATGTATATCCCCAACATCAACCCATTGCCAAGAATGTACTTTGAAGGTATTTTTCCACCGTCAATCAGAGGAAAATTGGAGAGGATTTCATGAAAAACAAGAAACTGACATCCGTACTAATGTATCTAGTGCTTTTCATCGTATTCGTAGCACTCTTCCTTGTCCTTCGCTGGTTCTATTCCACAAGGACGGAGACAACCTACGAACGCCCTACCACACCAGTGGAGGTGACGATGCCGCAGGTAAGGACATTGACCAAGCAGATCACGCTTTCGTCCTATGTATCGGCAGAGGACACAGTAGCCGTAGTTCCATACCTAGACGGAACGATCCTTACATACAACGTGCAGGAAGGCGACTATGTCAATGAAGGCGACGTCATAGCAACGATAGACCCTGAACCATACGAACTGCAGAGAAAACAAGCAGAAGCCGCATACCTAGGCTATCAAAGCACGTTCGAGAGAGTCGAGAACCTCTATAAGACAGGTGGAGCCTCGAAGCAGGACTACGACAGCGTCAAGGCCCAGCGCGATGCATACAAGGCCCAGCTTGAACTTGCAGAGCTGCAGCTTTCCTACACCAACGTGAAAGCCAAGACAAGCGGAACGATTCTGAAGACGCTTGCATCCCAAGGCGGCACAGCAGCGAAAGGCACACCAATAGCCGTAATCGCAAACCTTGACGACCTCACAGTGAACCTCAACCTTGGCGAACAATACTTTGGACTCTTCTCCAAGGCCAATACTACAGCAGGCGACACGACAACTCCAAGTGCAAACGACTATACAATCACCGTGACTCGCCCAGCAGGCCAATACTCGCAGGAAGTCTCCACGACAGCCACAATAAAAGCGGTCTCACCGTATGTAGATTCTTCAAGCCGAAACTTCAAGCTCTACCTCAAATTGGACGACCCAAGCGCATTCAATCCAGGAATGTACGTCAAGGTAACAATCGCAATCGAAACGCAGACAGGCTACAGCATAGAACGCAAGGCCATGAAACTTGGCGGCAGCGCCTATTATGTACAAAAGGCCAACGGCACGGAGACAGATGCGTCAAGCGAATACACCGCCAAGAGCATCGGTCTATCAAATGCTTTCGCCACAAGTGAATATGTCATTGTACCAGACGAATACAAGGATGAAATGTTCATCATCAAGGGCCAGAACGACATCTTTGCGGGCCAACCGGTTGCAATCGTGAACGAAGGGGTCCAGGAATGAAGCTTACACGTTATCCTGTAGCGCACCCCGTAATAATAGCCATGACACTCCTTGCGTTGGGCGTGTTTGGACTCATGGCGGTGGCGGACACCAACACGGAGTTCCTGCCGGACATCTCAAACCCAATGGTATACGTGCTCACGATATACCCAGGTGCATCCAGCAAGGACATAGAAGAGACCGTTACGAACGTACTTGAAGAGGATTTCGTAACGCTTCCAAACTTCAAGAGCATGTCGTCCCAATCCATAAACAGCGCATCAATAGTGTCTGTAACGTACCAGGACGGCATTGACCCATATGACCAGATAGACGAGGTGCGAAACCGCATAGACGACCTCATAGACGACCTTCCTGACGGCATACAAGGCCGCCCTTATGCATTGGTTGGTGGAACGTCCATGCTACCAATCGCATCGTTTGTCATTGAGAGCACGGACGGCGACATAAACGCCGTAGGCGAATACGTTGACAACGAAATCAAGCCGCAGCTCACGCAGATCGCAGGCGTCTCCACCATAACGGTCAATGGTGCAAAGACGCCAACCGTGGACGTAAAGCTTAGAATGGACGACCTCAACAGCCGCGGAATCTCCCCTATTGCAGTATTCCAGATGCTTTCCTACAGCAACTACTCCATACCTTTGGACTCAGTATCGTTCGAGGGCACGGCCATAGATGCAAAGTTCGACTCCACATACACATCCCTGGACGAGATCGCATCCATCCCCGTTGGCTACTCGCTTGACGGAGGCATGATAAGATTAGCCGATGTCGCAGACATCTCCCTTGACTACAAAGACGGCGACTTCTTCGTTACAAAGGATGGAAAAGAGGTCATAAGCGTAGACATATGCAAGAGAAGCGATGGAAACACCATTGAAATCACAAACCAGATAAAGAAGATACTAGCTGAAGAGGAAGCCAAATACGGCGGAGCCCTCAAGTTCAGCATGGTCAGCGACGACTCCACACTGGTCAACTCCTCATTGTCCACAGTCATAGAATCAGGTGTCATGGGAGTCATCATAGCCGTCCTTGTCATCTACATATTCCTATGCGACTGGAAGGCAACCATCATCATAGGGCTTTCCATTCCGCTTTCCATATTCTTCACGTTCATTGGCATGCAGCTCATGGGTATCACCATAAACCTGCTGTCCCTTTCTGGAATAGTCGTAGCTTTAGGAAACATAGTGGGAGCCGCAATCCTAGTACTCGACCAGGTGTATAGGTACTATCAGGAGACAAAGGAGGGAAAAGCCCTCTACAGCGTGAACCAGTCCATATTCCTTGGAACTGACAACGTCATTGGATCCGTCATGGGATCAGGGCTTACGACAATTGTCGTGTTCCTGCCAATTGCAATGATGAGCGGCCTTGTAGGACAGATCCTCAAGGACGTATCAGTGACGTTCATGCTATCGCTTGTAGCCTCGTTGCTTGTTGCAATCATCTACATACCGTTCCTCATGAAGAAGCTTCTCAAAGAGGACGATGCAGCGCGCAAGCCAAAGCATGAAAACATTGTCGTAAGAGGCCTCAAGAAAGTAGAAAAACTGTATGCACGAAGCCTATATTTCGTGGAACGTCACACACCGTTCATGCTGGTTGCGGCCTTCCTCGTAGTGCTGCTCAGCGTCTACATCCTGCCAAACATGCAGTTCACGTTCATCCCTTCGACCGACAACGGAGACTTCTACATAAACGTAGAGCTGCCGCAGACCTACTCGCTTGAAGAGACCGAAGAGACCATGAACAGAATCGAATCCCTTGTAATAGCAAACGTTCCTGAGCTCAAGACAGACGTCGTCTTCTCCGGAAAGGACATGTCGCCTGTCTCGCAGGCAGCCAAGAACAAGGGGGCAATCCACGTAGTCCTTACAAGCGTAAAGGACCGTGACAGAGACATACACGAAATAATGCTCCAGATGCAGGAGCTTCTCTCCTCCAATGTCCCAGATGCCACGATAAGCGTTGAAAACGGAGGCTTCGATAGACTTATAAGCCTTGTTTCGAATGGCGGAGGCTACGGACTCATGCTCGTAGGCGAAGACACGGACGAGCTCTATGCAGCTGCAGAGCGCATAGAAGCCCAGCTCAAGACATACCCAGAGGTAATGACCACGAGCATAAGCGCATCCAACGACATGAAGACCGCTGTCATCAACGGAACGTGCGACTACCTTACAAGCCTTGGCGTTCCAGCAAAGGAGGCCGGTCTCACGAGCGCCATTCTCTTCTATGGAACCGACATTGGCAAATACAGTCAGGAAGGAAGCGACGACCGCTACGACATACACCTCTACTCGGATATCCAGGACGAAGAGCTCACAGCGGACCGTCTCAACGACATAAAGGTCACATCCCTTGCCGGAGCCACCATACCGCTTTCGAACGTTGCAACCCTCACGCTCGACGAAGGACTGTCACAGATCAACCATGACGACAGGGCCACATCCCTCACCGTGTCCGCAACGCTCACGACCGAGAGTACCGACAGCGTCACCAAGAAGATAAACCAGTACCTGGCGGAGAACCCCCTCCCAAGCGGAGTCTCGACGAAGACAAGCGGACTTGGAGACCTGGTGGAGACATCCATGGGACCACTCGTGGAGGCTCTTCTCATAGCAATGTTCCTTGTATACCTCGTCATGGTTGCGGTATTCGAACGCTTTGACCAGCCTCTTCTCATAATGCTGCTCTTCCCGTTCTGCATCATAGGAGCTGTCGTTGCCCTATCCATCTTTGGATCGTCCATGAGCATCGTATCCATACTTGGAATCGTCTCTCTCATTGGAATGCTGGTCAACAACGGAATCGTCATCGCAGACTACGCCAATATAGCCCGCAAGAACGACCGCGAAAAGCTCCTGCGCATGAAGGGCATCGAGTTCGACGAATACACCAACACCCTTGGAATGCTCAGCTACGAGAACGAACGGGCCATTCTGGACAGGGAGACGGCAGAGGGATCGGCCTCAAGGCTCAGACCAATTCTCATGACCACGCTCACCACGGTACTTGGAGTCATTCCAATGGCCGTCGCAAAGGGAGAGGGCGCGGAGATCTACGCCCCACTTGGACAGGTCATCATGGGAGGCCTTGCAACCAGCATGCTCCTCACTCTCTACGTCATGCCAACATACTACTACATCCTAGAGCGCACCAAGCTCAGACGTGTCTACGGCAAAAGGAAGAAGACCGATGCCGTTGAGACCAAAAACGAAAAGAATACGGCTGTCGAAACTGCAGCCAAGGAGAACTGATATGAAGAAATCAAACTTTAGGGTTCCGACACTCGTTCTGTCGGTTCTGGCAATCGCACTTGCACTTACAAGCTGCTCCGCAGTCTTCGACTCCGCAATAAGCGGAAAAGTAATCGATGCAGACACTGAAAACGGAATCAGTGGAGTACGCGTCTTCGCCTACTCTTCCAAATCCGAAAGGCAAGCCGCTATAGACCGCTACAACAACAGCACGAACAAAGCCGAGTTCGTGGATACGTCTGCATTCTATACCTCAACGGACTCAACTGGAAATTTCTCAATCTCGAATCTTAGATGGAAAACAAATTCTCCATACTATGGAAAGGATGCAGACAAGATAGAGGTCTATTTCCTGTTCTTCAGCAAGGAATACGGTCTCAACTCCAAGTACGACGAGGCTTACACCGTGCAGTCCGAAAAGTCCAACTATGGAAACGAGTTCAAGCTTTCATCGGTCATGAAGACAAAGAACCTCACCATAAACTTCAAGGACAGCTCCTCAACTGGTACAACTTCAACGAACATCACAGGAACAGGAGACTTCTCATACGACTATTCGTACAACGATGGGTATGAAACAAGAACTCTGAAGAACAACAAGGTCTCCAATGGGACTGCTACCGTTGAAATACAATACCTTATGTCTCTTGACAACGCCCCAGAAGTAACGATAAGCAACATATCCACAGGATCCGACTGGAAGTACAGCGGAAGCGATATAACAGTAAACATGGACAATTCAAGTTCAGTTACGGTGAGCTGCGAGAATCTTTGGAAGACAAAGACAATTTCATTCAATTTCATGGATGGATCCCTTCCTTCACATCCAAGAGTAGACAAAGCAATGGAGCTTACCTACTCATACAATGACAACGATTCAACGGATGCAAAGACAGACAAGGTCTCAATAACAAACGGCAGTGGAACATTCACTGTAAGGTACAAAAATACAGGGGTGATTCCAGTTGTAACCATAAGCAACATCCATGAAACGGGAAACAAGACATACTGGATCAGAACTGTTGGTGAAAACGATGGAGCCCCGGATTCTGCCGATATAACCATAGATTCGATAAACGATGACAAGGACACCTATACCATAGATGTATACTTCAAGAAGAACATCCTTGTGTTCCCTGGCGTAAGCGGATGGCTGCTTTCAAAAGCCTCCACGTCAACAGATAAGGTAAAGGGTACGATTGCAGATGACGGTAGACTCCTGTACATCTATGATGCAAACGGAAAGTCCATGGGAACCCCCGCCACGACACACAAAGAGGTCTCAACGACTACGGATCAAAACCTTCTTGACCACGGAGTCTTCGAAAATCTTGGAAATGGTGCAGAAATCGTGTTGACCTACACGGGTGAAAATGCGAACTCATACGAATCGGATTCTGTTGCATTGTCTTTCAAATACAAAACGACGGGCTCCGAAACGCTTACAGTTCTTAACTATACTTTGACTGTCAACAGCATGACGGAATCAAGTGAGCTGACAAACAAAGAAATCGCGATTTCTACAACATAAGGTGGGGTGACGATGAAGAAGCTAAGCACATTATTCCTTGTGCTCCTGCTTGCACTCTTCACAGGACAGGCGCTGTTCGCCCAGGACGGCGCCGTGACAGGTGAAGATGGAACTGCAAGCACCATTGAGGGGCTCAAGGTTTCAATGGACAGCAACAACGCACAGCTGGCCAAGGCAAGGCAGACATACATCCAAAGCCTTTTGGACGTAAAGAACGCCAAAGCCAACTACCAGCCAACGATAGAGTTGCTGCTCACGTCCACGTACATGCCAAACCCGCCAATTGGAAAAACTACCATAAGCGTTGACGAGCTTTCGTCACAGCTTGGAGTAGTAATCCCTGGAGCGGCGGCAGGAGAATATGTAACCCTGTACGACGGGATGAAGAACATCTACTACAATGCAGGCCTTTCCATCACGCAGCCACTGTTCACATGGGGCAAGATTCCAAACGCAGTCAAGCTGTACACACAGGTTGCGGAGATACGAGCACTTGCAATAGAGGACACCTCCAACCAGCTCACAGCGCAGCTGAAAGCAAGGGTATCGGCCTTGAAGTACATGGATGACATCCTCGTGCTGCTGAACCAAACCAAGGACACGGCAGACGAGCTCGTGCAGGTAAGCCAGGACGCATACGACAACGGAATGCTTCTCAAGCAGGACGTCGCCAAGGCCAAGATAAGCGCAATGGAGATTGATGTCACGCGTCAGGAAATCATGAAGGAGTATCGTACCAACCTTCAGGAGCTTCGCACACTCACGGGGAACGAGGATCTACAGGCCAACGATATCGACTATTCCGTCAACGAAGAAGAGATTCAGGCCATCGTTGCCATAGACCATGACGAGTTGTACTCAATGGCCACAAGGACATCAAGCGAGCCTCTTACAATGCTTCGCAAGCAGACGCAGGCCCTGCAGCTCAAGAAGAAGATCGCCCAGGATTCGCTGTACTGGAAGCCGGATCTTGCGCTTCAGGTGTCGTTGAGCTACGGAGGTGCGGATTTCCCTCTGGTTGAGACGAACTGGTACAGGGCCGATGACTACGGCCTTTACCTGACCCTTGCCGTGAAATCCACGGTATGGGATGGAGGCAAGAAGCTCAACGATGTTTCATACGCACAGAGCGAAATCCTTGGTTCAATTGCAGACTACGATGCGGCAGTTGACCAGCTGCAGTCGGTTGCAGAGGAGAACATAGCAGCCGCAGAGCTTGCGCAGGCAAAGATCGAGTACCTTGAACTCAAACTAGAGGAGTCACAAGACCGTCTTGAGCTTCTTGAACGCCAGTTCGCGGTTGGATACATCTCAAAGACGGATGTCCTCTCCCAGCAGATAGAGGTCTACACGAACCAAATGAACCTGATCAAGGAGAAGATCTCCCTTGCACAGGCAGCCTACACTCTTGCATATGTGACTGGAATCCTTGAGTAACGTTAGGTTACAAGACGAAAGGTTTCTTCATCTTTGCGTTTTTCGAAGCAAAATGAAGAAACTTTTCTTCCAAACGACTCAAAAAAAACAGATACTGAAGAAAACCCTCCCTGACGCCCCATTCCTCAGGGAGGGTTTTTGTTGACACATCTCCCCTTCGTGTGTATTTTCGACTCATGGACAATTCCGTCGTTTCGCTGATGCTCGACTCTTTCTGGAAGATACTCAAACCAGGTCTCCAGATGACCATACCGCTCACGTTGCTCTCGTTCGCATTCGCCCTCGTGATAGCCACTGTAACGGCATTGGTTCAGGAAGCCAAGATTCCAGTGCTAAGACAGCTTGCACGCTTCTATATATGGGTCATAAGGGGAACTCCTCTTCTTGTTCAGCTCTTTGTGGTCTTCTACGGGCTTCCAAGCCTTGGAATCCTCATAGAACCCTTCCCTGCTGCGGTTCTGGTGTTCTCCATAAACGAAGGAGCATACTCTGCCGAGACGATAAGAGCAGCCATAGAATCAGTACCTCGTGGACAGCTTGAAGCCGGCGAATGCGTTGGCATGAGCTGGCTACAGACGATGTGGCGCATAATCCTGCCGCAGGCGCTGCGTACAGCGTTCCCAACTCTTTTCAACTCGCTCATAAGCATGGTCAAGGACACTTCCCTTGCCGCAAACATCACAGTCACCGAGATGTTCATGCAAACCCAGCGCATTGTGGCCCGTACATACGAACCGCTTGTCCTCTACATTGAAGTTGGCATCATCTATCTTCTCATGTGCACGATACTTACCAAAGTCCAAGCATGGGGAGAGAAGAAGCTCAACGCAAGAGGCTACCAAAGGAGCGCAGCATGACTACGATTCTCAAGTTCAACGATATACGAAAGAGCTTTGGAGAGCTTGACGTGCTCAAAGGAATCGGTCTTGAGGTGAACAAAGGAGATGTCGTCGCAATCTTGGGACCAAGCGGTTCTGGCAAGACGACCCTTCTTAGAGGCCTCAACTTCCTGGAGCGTGCGGACAGCGGCTCAATCGTATTCGATGGTGTCCAATATGATGCGGCCAAGGCGACCAAGAAGGAGATCCGTGCCCTTAGGATGAAGACGGCGTTCGTATTCCAGAACTACAACCTCTTTGCAAACAAGACCGCCGTAGAGAACGTGATGGAAGGCCTTGTCACCGCACGAAGAGTTCGCAAAGAAGAGGCAAAGGCAAAAGCTTTGGAGACTCTTGAAAAAGTTGGAATGCTCGATTGGGCCAACCACTACCCCATCCAGCTTTCAGGCGGACAGCAGCAGAGGGTTGCCATAGCGCGCGCAATAGCGACGGATCCTGACATCATCTTCTTCGACGAACCCACAAGCGCCCTAGACCCAGAGCTTACGGGAGAGGTCCTGTCCGTCATGAAGACGCTTGCTCAGGAAGGCATGACGATGCTCGTCGTCACGCACGAAATGAAGTTCGCACGCCAGGTGGCGACACGCACCGTATTCATGGAGAACGGAGTGATCGTTGAGGAAGGCCCCACGAAGGAGGTCTTCGAACACCCACGCGAAAAGCGTACACAGGAGTTCATAAATCGCATGGAGATGGACGACTTCTAGACGACTTCCAAGAAAACGGTAGCCTATTTTGGCTTGGCATAGCAATTTTTATCCCGATATCTCGGGAAAAGGAGATTATATGAAGAAGCTACTTGCATTCATGCTTATGGCTTTCATCATGGCGAACACCATATTCGCCGGCGGTTCCAAGGAAACCCAAACGGGAGACCTTTTGGAAAGGATAAAGAGCAAGGGTGAAATCACCATTGCCATGGAGGGGACCTGGGCTCCATGGACATACCACGACGAAAAGAACAAGCTCGTTGGATTCGATGTCGAGGTGGGACAGGCCATAGCAGACAAACTTGGCGTCAAGGCCACGTTCGTGGAAGGCGAATGGGATGGTCTACTTGCAGGTCTTGAAGCAGGACGCTACGACATCATGATAAACGGTGTCGACATAACACCAGAGAGGGCTTTGAAGTATGACTTCTCAACGCCCTATGCCTACAACCGCACTGCGGTCATAGTGAAAGAAGACAACAACTCCATCTCCTCAATGGCAGACCTTGCCGGAAAGAAGACGGCCAATACGATATCATCCACCTACGCAAAGGTTGCGGAAAGCTACGGTGCAACGGTGACTCCAGTGGACGACCTTGTCCAGACATTCGAGCTACTCCTTGCAGGACGCATAGATGCAACGCTCAATGCAGAGGTCACCTACTACGATTACAAGAAGGAACATCCAAACGCAGCGATCAAGATTGCATGCATAGACCCACAGACTACAAGCGTTGCAATCCCAATGCGCAAGGACGATGACAGCGCAACACTGAGGGCCGCAGTCAACTCTGCTTTGGAAGAACTCCTTGCAGACGGCACCATAAGCGCCATTTCAATCAAGTACTTTGGTGGAGACATCACAAAAAACTGAGTTTCCACTTCAGTTCCATTATGTGTGGTTTGAGCACGGTCCTACGGGGCCGTGTTCTTGTTTGTGGAGAATGTGGGTGTTATAACGTGGCGGTCTAGCCACTCTGGACGTTCTAGCCATTCTAGCCACTCTGGCCTCTCTTGACGTTCTGGACGTTCTAGTCACTCTGGTCACTCTAGTCGCTCTCAACCGCTCTAAAACGCTTCAACCTCCAAAAATCCGTGCGCATTCCGTGCGCCCCATGAGGCCCATGCGACCCATAATGTCCGTAAGACCCGTGAGGCCCATAGGCCCTTGACAACCGAACGGTCGGAAGGTATACCTGCTGAGGAAGTTGTTGAAACATGGAACAGGGAAACACGAAACAGGAAATACTGAAAGCTGCATTGGACTTGTTTTCAGTGCAGGGCTATGAAGCCACATCCATCTCCCAAATAGCGGATGTCGTTGGAATACGAAAAGCAACGATGTACAGCCACTTTGCAAGCAAACAGGAAATCCTAGAGGCTTTGGTGCAGAACACCATGGAGCAGTACAACAAGCATTCGATCTTTGCTCAAGCGAATTGGAACGACCCTGCCTTCATAAAGGACAAGCAGAACATCACTGTGAAAGCAGCATTGAAGATTATCCTTGGGCACATCCGCTATATCCTACATGATCCGCAGATATCCAAATCACGCAGGATGCTTACAATCGAACAGTTCCAAAACCCTGCATTGAAAGCACTTCAGACCAAACAGAACTATGCCGATGTCATGGACTACTTCACAGGACTCATGAATTTCCTCATAAGTCAGAGGAGAATCAAGGACAACGACCCAAAGATAATGGCAGCCCAACTATGCCTACCGATATCGGCATGGATCAACCTGTGTGACCGCGAGCCTGAAAGGGAGAACGAAGTCATGGACCTGATAGAACGGCACATCAGGCAGTTCTTCAAAATATACGAAAGGTAAAAATGAGGAAGAGGATATGAAATACAGTGAAAGAATCGCTTTGAAGAATGGAAAGGAGCTCCTGCTTAGAAACGCAGAGGCTTCAGATGGAAAGGCTGTACTTGAGAACTTCAACCAGACGCATGCGGAAACGGACTGGCTTCTCTCCTACCCTGACGAAAACACTTTCGATGCAGATAAGGAGAGTCGTTTTCTTGAACGCAAGGCTGCAAGCCAAAACGAAATAGAACTTGTCGCTGTTGTGGATGGGAAGGTTGTAGGGACGGCAGGCGTGGACGTACTTGGAACAAGGTACAAGGTTGCCCACAGAGCGGAGTTTGGAGTCAGCATACAGAAGGACTACTGGGGGCTTGGGATAGGATGTGCAATGATGGAGGCCTGCATAAAGTGCGCAAGGGAGGCCGGTTATGTCCAGTTGGAGTTGTCTGTGGTTGCAGACAATGCACGGGCTATCTCCATGTATAGAAAAGCTGGTTTTGTGGAGTGTGGAAGAAACCCCAAGGGGTTCAGATCAAGGACATCGGGCTATCAGGAAGTGGTTTCTATGAGGCTGGAGCTGTAGGTTTGGTTTGAGATGACAGGAAGGACTGCAATGTTGAAGATAGTTGGACTGGTGGAGAACACGACGGAATCGCCAAATCTCAAATACAAGCATGGTCTTTCGTTGTACATTGAGACTGAAAGACACAGGATTCTGTTCGATATGGGGCCAAACGACCTGTTCTTGGAGAATGCAAGGAAACTTGGTGTCGATATTGCCAGCATCGATATCGCCATCATCTCCCATGGACATGTAGACCATTGCGGTGGCTTGAAGAGTTTTTTGAAGGGAAATAGTACTGCAAGGATATATATACGCCCACAGGCTTTGGAAAGACACTATGTCAAGGTTTTGGGCATTCCATTCTATGCAGGGATAGACAAAACGCTCGTTTCAGGCGGCAGATTCGTCTTTACTGAAGATCTATGCGTGGTGGACGATGAAATCACTCTTTTATCAAATGATATAAGGCGGTTTGGACTGCCGCAATCAGACGGCAACCTGTTTGTGAAAAGAGGAGGCAGGTTGGTCCCTGACGATTTCTGCCACGAACAGAACCTTTTGATATCGTCAGAAGGCAGGCACATCCTCGTTTGCGGATGCGCCCACTCAGGCATCGTGAACATAATCAACAAAGCAAAGAATATCATTGGAGCTTATCCAACGGATGTCATTGGAGGCTTCCATCTCTATGAGCCTGTTGCAAAACGCTATAAGGATCCTTTGTACATTGACAGCGTCGCCTGCGAGCTGGAGAGAAGCAAGGCATCCTACTACACATGCCACTGCACAGGCATTAAAGCCTTTGACAAGATGAAGCTGCGCTTGGGTTGCAGATTGGCTTATTTGCACACAGGTACGGAAATTTGCCTATAAATAAACGGAAATATCTTGCTGATTATACTTGATTTTACCACTTAATCAGCAATATATTTCTAATTATGAAAATCACTCAGAATTCAACTGATTCAGAGACAATGCAGGAACTTGGAAAACGCCTGCAAAGATACAGAATAGACTCGGGGTTGTCCCAGAACGAGTTGTCTGACATGACAGGCATCTCATCCAAGACCATCGCGAACCTTGAAGACGGCAAACAGACGAACACCCTCACCCTCATACGAATCCTAAGGGCCCTGGGCCTTTTGGACAACCTTGAGCTTCTGGTCCCTCCGCAGGACAACAGACCTATAGACTTCCTTCGTTACAACAAGAAAGCTCCGCAGAGAGCAAGCCGGAATAGAAATGTAGAACCAGAGAGAACGTGGAAATGGGGAGATGAAAAATGACAAGGGCAATAGTGAAACTTTGGAATACAGAAGTTGGAGCGCTTACCTTGGATGATGGAGAGGAATATGCATCATTCGAGTATCTGCCGAGTTTTCTGAAATCAAGAATCGAAATTTCTCCATTCACAATGCCGTTGTCAACAAGGGTCTTCAGGTTCCCTGCCATTCCAAAGGAAACATTCAAAGGCCTTCCAGGAGCGTTCTCCGATTCTCTGCCGGATAGATTTGGAAACACAGTAATCAACGCATGGCTGGAAAGTCAAGGACGAAAATCAGATTCGTTGAATGCAATAGAGCGCCTTTGCTACACCGGAAAAAGAGGCATGGGAGCACTCGAGTACGAGCCAGCACTTGCAAATGGTATGGCAAGCAAATCCGACCAAGTCAAAATAGACGAACTTGTAAAGCTTTCGAACGAAGTCCTGAATTCCAGAAAGAAGTTGTCAGTCATGCTGTCGTCAGGTTCGAACGAATCAGAGCTTCTAAAACTCGTCCAAGTGGGTTCTTCTGCAGGAGGCGCAAGAGCAAAGGCCCTCGTTGCATGGAACAAAACAACGGGAGAGATGAAATCAGGTCAGATATATGCAGGGGAAGGCTTCGAACACTACCTAATCAAGTTCGATGGAGTATCTGGAAACGGAGACCACAACTTCACGGACGCCACAGGCTTCTGCAACATAGAGTACGCATACTACCTGATGGCGAAGGCCGTTGGCATAGACATGACGGAGTCTCAACTCTTCACTGAGAACGGACGCTCCCACTTCATGACAAAGCGATTCGACCGCAAGCCCGATGGTTCAAAGATTCATATGCTCACTTTGGGAGGCCTCAGACATTTTGATTTCAACGCCCCCGGCTCAAACAGCTACGAACAGGCGGCCGAGACCTTGATTTCTTTGGGTCTTAGGAACGGTACTTTGGAGGAACTATACAGGAGAATGTGCTTCAACATAGTCGCAAGAAATCAGGATGACCACGTAAAGAACATCTCCTTTCTCATGGACAAGAACGGAAAATGGAGTCTGGCTCCAGCATATGACCTTACATTCAGTTACAGACCTGACAGCATTTGGGTAGGCCAGCACCAAATGACCATGAACGGCAAACGAAGAGGTTTCACCCTAGCCGATTTCACTGCCACCAGCGTTGCGATGCGTATAAAACCCCACAGGGCAAAGGAAATCCTCGAACAAGTCGAGCTACAGGCCAAGAACTTCCTTGTTTATGCCAACGCCGCAGGAGAGCCTGAAAAGACAAGCAGTTTCATTGCCAGCCAGTTTGAGTATTTCTTGACTTGACAAATCAAAGTCTTTCAAACTTTGACACTGAGATTTTGAGCGAATAGTTCTGCCTATTCGTTGAATAGAGGACGTTAGAAACTGAAAAGCCTGCCTGTTTGAACAAAGAGAAAACCTTCTTTTCCACCAAGAGACTTTGCCTTGCCTTCTCAAGTTCCGCTACATTCTCAAACTCCAACGTAAATGTCAGTTCATTTCTAGAAAAGGCGTTCTGGATAATTGGCACAACAATGGACTCATCATACACTTTCATATAACGCTTACGCATTTGGGCATAACTAAAAGCGTCCGAAGGACATTCCGGAAGAGGGTAATTGTTCCTGATCACATGTGTCATCCCCATTTTCGCATCAGATCTGCAGAAAAACGAGAAGTCAACATTTCCATTCGCATCGGCCAAACCCCATGTTGGGTCGAACTGATACCATGTATCGTTGATTTTCGCCATGACCCAAACATGTCCAACAGTTCCGATATTCCCAGAAGAATCACGCTCATAACCATGAACCATAAGGCAAGGAATGCCCTCTTGCCTAGCAAGATATTGGAAAGACCTGGCAAACCCGGCACACACACCTATCCCTTCGAAGAATACAGACCACATGCTCTGGTCCATGTAATTGTTGTCGTATTTGATGGATTTCGCCAGATAGTCATATATATGATAGATTTTTATCCAGTCGTTTTCATCGTCCTTGATATACTGGTGGAATTTCGAGACCAAAGCCACAAACCTTTCTACATCAAAGGACAAATCTTCTTGATGGGTATAATACAAGTGAATTGAGTTCCTAACGTTTCCATCCTCATCAACGAACAAGCTATAACGCAACCTACTTTCAACCCAGAAAAAACCAGGATTGTCGTCCATAAAGGCAGACAGCACTTTCATATTTGCATCTGCACCTACAAGAACATCAAAAACAACTGGTTCGCAGTTCAAGACGGCATTCGAAATCTTTTGGTATACTTCCCGTTCCTTTTCGTTCAGTTGTTCAAAAGCATACATTTCATAATTATCATAATCCGCAAAACAGAATTCCAAACCAAACAAAGCAAAGAAGAGAACAACGATGAAGACTTTTCTGAAACTCATTATAAACCTCTAGAAACAAAGGGACTGCCACAAACCAGCAGCAGTCCCGGAAACAAAAGGATTCCAAGCAAATAAATCTAGAATGGCTTCGTATTGAAATACTTTTCAATTGCAGCATTCATCTTTGAATTCGCCTCAGCTGCAGCTTCGTTCTGCTCGAACGTTCCGTTTTGCATAGCTTCTGAAGCAGCTTCGTACAATTTGGAAGCAAGGCTATCAAGTGAAATGCTCATGAGAACCCAGACTCCACCTTCTTCATCCTCCCACATGTCATCCTGAGAAGCTCCTGTAAGCAATGCCGATGTCTTCTGTTGGGTTGCGGCTTCAAATGCCTTCATGGTCTGAGTATTGCTTTCAGTGCCTGCCTCATTAATATAGGTTGAAACTATTTCCTTGACAGCAGTCGAAATATACTCAGCAAGAAGCGTTCTTCCTTCAACCTGAGCCATTTTTATTGATGTCTGAAGGCTTGCACCCTTCCCATATGCGGAAACACTATACTTGTTTTCCGTTGACATACTTTTGAAGACCCAATCAGGACGAACATCATTATTCGCTCCTACGACTACATTCTCTCCTTTCTTCGCCGAACTTCCTGATGTTGCACAGCTGACCAACGCAAAAACAGAAAGAACCACCATAACAATAAGAATACTCTTTTTCATCTTTTTACTCCTTTCCTGTATTAATTCCCTAAAAGGGTTGATAAACTAATCAGTCGAAACCCCAAACTTTTTTGCAAACTTATCTCTGAATTCATTTTTGATCTTCTTGTTCATTACTGCAAAAGCACGTTCCTTTGCAGTAGCTAACGTTTGCTGGCCTTCTCTCCCGGAACAGTCCCAAGAAAAGACAATCCTGCCTGTAGTGGAATCCTTCACCTTCAAAACCAACGAGTACAATACGAACTTAAGAGGATTCCCCATAAGGGTGGTCTCCTCCACATCAATTGTTTCAATCAATGTATATCTACTCTCTTCATCCATCGGCGTTATGCCAAGGGAATTAAGGGCATCAAGAACTGCTCCTTCTATCTTGTACCAAGCATCGTCTTCCGCTTGTATCGAAAAGCTCAAGTTGTACATAAAGGAATCAATCATCATTGCAATTTCTGGATCCGAAGGTATGGAAGGAAGCCTTTTGAACAATTGTGGCGAAAGCACAGCAAGCATGTTTCGACATTCATAATACTCGATTGCCATATCATCAAGGCTTTGAACGATTCCCACGGAATTCAAAGGAATCGACGAAGGGGCGATGTTCCTGTAGTAGGATATGATGTCAGCACAGGAACATGCTTTTTCAAAGTAGAATTGAGCAGCCTCACTCCTTCGAACAACAACCAGTGAAGCATAGTTTCCATCGCCATCATTCCATCTTTCAAGAATTTTCGCAGATACTATCTGAGAAGCTTTGACACTGACTACTGCTTGGGATTCGAAATCGTTTACTTGTATTGAGGCCTTTTCAGAATTGGAAGAGGTCACGCTCCCCTCAACTATATGTGTAGTAGCAACAGCGGAAACGCTTGCATTGAAGCTTGCAGCTAAATTTTCAAAAGCATTTGAATCTGCACCGTTGGAACTTGAACCAAACCCAACGGCACAGAGGTATTCGCTTTCAGGATAATCCGCCGACCAATTCGCAACCCACCTTGGTTGTGATGAAGCACATATGGGAAGCGAAATGAAAAGCAGAGCAGCTAGTGCAAAGATTATTTTGCGCATGAGCTAACAACCAAATTGACCTGACCAAATTCCACATTGACACCTGAATAGTTCTTGACAATCTTCTTACCGTTCTTCAATTGGTAAGTCACAGTAAAGTCATAGACACCTGGATCGAGTGTCATTCCAGCAACGGAAACACTTGCAGGGAAATACCTGCCCATTCTTGTATCTGCAATCTCCAAATCATTCACCTCTTTGAGGGCTGAATCATATGCCTTGTTTGCCGCATCACACGCAGACTGGTATGCTTTATCAGCTGCCTTAACTGCACTGTTATATGTTGCCTTGGCTGCAATACTAAGCAACTTACTGGAACTACTGGATGCAGTGTTGTATGCAGACTGTGCAGCCTGCAGAGCAGCGGTTCTGGCTTTTTCGGCAGCCTCAAGAGCGACCTTCCTCGTTTCAGTTGCGACCTTCTGTGCAGCAAGCACCTTTGTATAGCCTCTATAGAAGCTCTTTAAATATGAACTCTTCACATCCATTGCAAGAGTCTCCATTGCCAGTTCGTTGAAGTCTTCTATTTCCATGGCTTTTGTGCTTAAACCATTGCTACATGACAGTTCCACAGATTCAATATCGGATTCGTTTGGAACGAACCATGGCCAACATACTTTGTGTTCGACATCAGAAATTTCAAGGTCTTCAGGTGCTTTCGTAGTTGCTTTTGCAACAATGGACTCCTTTTCCCCAATATGTCCAACAAAAGCAAGAAGGTTGACTCTTGCCTTTCCTTCAGGAACCTCAACATCTTCCATTTCCGCAGCAGAAGCACCCAATTTGGATACAACTCTGTTGTAATCGACTCTTGCATTGGAAGAATCATCATTGTCCATATATGCGAGCATACTTACATAATCCACGAATGCAGAACCTGTGAAATCATTAACGGATGGAACAGTGAAGTACTCGAATGGGTTTGGAGTTATTGCAAGCACGAGCTTCTCGACAAAGGATTCCTGTTCCTTGGCATTAACCGAGAAGTCCGTCATCAAAGTATCTGCTTGGCGAACTTCCACCAAGGATTCTTTCTTACAATCATATCCTTTGTAATCAACTCCCTCATCGGCAAGCTTTTTATAGCACAAGGAAGAGAATACATTGATCATAATGGCTTCATACTTTTCGCCTGAATATGACTTTGCATAGTCGTTGGTCAAAATTGCATTGACGTTTTCCGAAACACTCTCCACTTCATAGACAGAAAGGAACTCTTTTGCAGAATCAAAACTTTCCAAAGCATCTTCATAGCTTCCTGCATAGAATTGAGCCATTCCTAAATCCAAAAAGTAAAGAACAGCATCCTTGTATTCGTCCTTCTGTGACTTTATTGTATCAACTGTGGCTTTAGGATTTTCCTCCTCTAAACTCTTCGTACCCTTATCATAGCCCGACTTCTTAACGCCTGTTCCCGTTGCACAGGAAACGAGTAAGGCAACAACAACGAATAAAATCGAAATAATTTTAAGATTTTTCATAGTTTTCCCCTTTATTAATTACTAGAGTTACCAACGAACAGAGGCCTGAGTGAAAACCTTCTTTATTTCTGAATTCTCACCAGTCCAAACAATTACTGCAGATTCAATATCAACAAGCTCACAATAGACAAAATAGGTTCTAACGGTCTTCTTTCCATTCTTCTGAACTATCGACTTTACCGAGCCCTGAAGCATATAATCAGCTGCTTCTTCGTTCGCAACACTCTTAGCACTGTCATAGTTCGACCATGCCTGTTGGTCCATGATTTCAGACCTAGTCTCCTGCCTTCTTTTAATATCTACAATAAAGTCGGCCTTGCCGCTGTCAATTATTGCTTTCTGCATCTTTGACGTTATTATTGATGTATCGATATGCTCTTCGCTGTCGTTTCTGAAATT
>Ga0129317_1001052_pt1 | contig 22807 bp, 21 predicted proteins | sample Cm1ome_FD_94430 | JGI IMG/M metagenome (GOLD analysis project Ga0129317, IMG submission 94430) | Eastern black-and-white colobus group fecal microbial communities from Wisconsin, USA - Cm1105 metagenome | ecosystem: Host-associated > Mammals > Digestive system > Large intestine > Fecal | place... | reverse complement strand
TTCACCAGCTTCTACTGTATCAGCTAATGCATATTTACCTTGTGCTGAATCATATTTTAATAAATGTGCTAACATTTTTGGAGCAGTTAAATCATTAATTGCTACTACTTCATATCCTTCAGCACCAAACATTTGTCTGAATGCAAGACGTCCAATACGTCCAAATCCATTAATTGCTACTTTTACTGCCATTGTTCTGACATCCTCCTTGATTTATTTTATGCCTATATTATAGTCTACAAACTAAAATAAATCAATATTTGTTGTAAGGTTTATAAAAAATTTTTCACAAGCAACCCAAATGAAAACACTTCCATTCACAAATTGACTTTATTTGACTTTAAATCAATAAAATCAACTGCCTTTTTTATAGTGTTTTTAAAGAAATTTATTCTTTTTTTAAGATGATGAATAATAAATTTTTTTTACTCTATAATGAACTGTGGAGGTTTTTATTATGCACTTTATACCAACTGTTATATTAAAAAAACATTCTAAAGAATATGCTTATGATATTTTTTCTCGATTATTAGAAGATCGTATTATTATGTTATGTGGAGAAATCAATGATGAAGTCGCAAGTTCAATTGTTAGTCAATTATTATATTTAGAATCTTTAGATTCTTCTCAAGATATCTATATGTATATTAATTCTCCTGGTGGTAGTGTTTCAGCTGGATTAGCTATTTTTGATACCATGAATTTTATTCAATGTGATGTTTCTACAATAAGTGTAGGACTTTCTGCCAGTATGGGAGCTTTCTTACTTGCAGCAGGAGAACCAGGTAAACGTTGTGCTTTGGAAAATAGCGAAATCATGATTCATCAACCTTTAGGTGGAACTCAAGGACAAGCAAGTGATATTGAAATCACAACAAAGCATATCTTAAAACAAAAAGATAAGTTAAATCATTTACTATCACAAATGACAAAACAACCACTAAGAAAAATTAAGAAAGATACTGATCGTGATCATTTCATGAATGCTTATGAAGCTTTAGAATATGGTTTAATTGATGAAGTTTTAAAAAAGAAAAGCTTTATTGAATAACTTTTTATCACTATTTAAAAAAATAGTGATTTTTTTAAGTGATTTTCAAAAAACTGTACAAACAATGATATCAAAATGATTTGATATTAAAGTTATAGCAGAATGTTTATCAACAACAGAAAATCAAGTACAGACGTATGTAAATCTTATCCTAATGCAAAATAGTTATTCAATCATTTGAATAACTATTTTTCCTTTATTTAAATGAATACTTTGAATTGGTAAATCATATTGAATATAACAATGATTTGATTCAAATTTCACTTGAGGAAAATGAATCATTTGTTGCATAGCATTTATCAAATTCATTTGTAAAAAAACATATTCAATTTTACCATCTATATCTTTAAAACATAAATATTGATTTTGATAATCTAATACAAAAGATGCTTTTAAATCTATTGTATGATTTTGATAAAGGATAACAGCTCTTACATATATCTTATCTTCAATTCTTAAATAAGATTCTTTAATAGACATATCATATTGTTTCAATAAAGGTTGTAATGCATATTTCAAACAGACTTCTAATTCTTTTTCATTTAAAATCATAATCATCACCACTTTATTATATGTAAAAATGGATTGATAATGACTCAATCCATTTTTATATAAGGATATTTTTGATAAATCTGATAATATTTAAAATATTGATTTTCTAAAGGAATCCAGCGATGAACAAACATATCTAATTGGTTTGGACTTCTTACTTTTAAACGTTGTAATTGAGTTTGAGACGAAACATATAAAACCACACAATCTGTATAATACTTTGTAAATATTGGATGCATAGCATAACTACCTTCAATAATATTAATAGAAGAATAGTTAATTACAGATGCTTTTTGTAATGTCATCGTTGAACAATCAAATCGTCGATAATAAACAGTTTCTTGTTTCGATATAGGTATTAAAACTTCCTCTAAAAAACGTTCATAATCAACATTCCCACCAGGTTCTTCTAATCTTTCCTTTGTTCTTTTTTCTAATGGTAAAAAGAAATCATCCAAATGAAAAAGATTGCCCCCTAACAGCTGATGTAATTCATTAGCAAGAGTTGATTTACCAGAAGCTGACATTCCATCAATAGCAAGTATAAGATGTTGTTTATTTTTTATATTTTCAATCAATTCACTTTTCTTCATAACTTTTACCCTGATTCTTCACCAATATAAACGTTGATAATAAAACCAAAAGACATCCTATCACTTTTAACAAAGTTAATCTTTCATCTAAAAACAACATTCCTACAACAATACTTGTAATTGGTTCAAGAGTAGAAAGAATCGCTGTTAAAGATGCACCTAAACAATAAATACCTTTTTGAAGCAAGACAACACCAATTAAAGATGTTAAAACAGCAACTATCATTGATAATAAATAACCTAACATTGGCATAATGACTAATTGATCAGTCAATAACATCATAATAAAAATAGATACAACATTTAACGAAACCAAATAAAAATTAAAAACATATGGACTCAATCCTCTAATAGAAGAATGATCCATCCCTATCATATAATAAGCAAAAGTAATACCTGAAGCAACAGCTAAAAAGAACCCTATCATTGATGAAGATGTTTTTTCAATAAAACAAAAGATTCCTAGCATTGCTAGTATTAAACAAAATATCTGTTTACGATTTAATTTTTGATGATAAAAAAGAAAATTAAACACACAAACAAATAAAGGATATAAGAAATGTAATACCGTTGCACTTCCCACATGAATATAACGATAAGAAGAGTACAACATCACAACCGTTAAAGTATTTCCAAAGAAACCAACCTTTAAAACATCAATAATTTGTTGTTTAGATAATTTTAATGAAAGTTTTTGATACAAAACAATAAATAAAAACAAAGGCAAAACAAACAAATGCCTTAAAAAAGCAAGTTGCATACCATTATTTCCCATTTGAAAAGTCATTTTTCCAATAACTGGTGTTATCCCAAAAATAATCGTAGCAATAACTGTATAAAGCATCCCTTTTTGTTTAGTATTCATTGAAAATCTCCACAATTTCATTTCTATCATGTGTTTGAGACAAAGCTAACATTAATAAAACTCTTGCTTTTTGAGCAGATAAAGTATTTGCAGCTACACAATATTGCATCGGATCAAAAATAACATCATCAAAAACAATACCATGAGAAACACGAGAAGCTCTTACAAAAACAATACCTTGATTTGACAAATCATTAATTGCCTTTAACCATGCCTCACTATAATTACCATTTCCTGAACCAGCAATAACAATACCTTGATGAAAACGTGCCATATCATAAAGAATTTGAGCAGATGCTCCCCCATAAAAATAAGCAATCGCAACTTGTGGTAATGCTTTTAATGGTTCTTTAGCAAAACGTGAAGATAAAGTATGTAATTTAAATGTCTTTGAGAAAAAATAAACTTCATCATCTTGCATATAACCTAAACAACCAAATGCCTTTTGATCAAAAGCATCTATTTTATAATTATTCACCTTTTGAATATCTCTACCCGAATAAATTGTATTTGAAAACAATCCCATAACACCTTTATCTTTAGCTTCATCATGAGTTGCTAAACAAACCGCTTGATATAAATTATATGGTCCATCAGCACTAGTTGCAGTAGCAGGACGCATTGCTCCTGTAATAACAACAGGTTTATGAGTATGTACAGTTAAAGTTAAAAAATATGCTGTTTCATCTAATGTATCTGTCCCATGTGTCACAACTACACCATCAATATCATCATCTTTTACAATTTCATTAATTCGATTTGATAACAAAATCCAATATTCTTGATTCATTTCATTACTATCAACATTCATTAATTGATATGCTTTAATATGTGCAACATCCCTAATAGCAGGAATAGAGGCAATGACTTCTTCAACATTCATTTCTCCAGCATGGTAAGCAACCGTCTTTCCATGTTGACCTGTACCCGCAATTGTACCTCCAGTTGCTACTATTGCAATTGTTTTCATAAAATCACCCTTTCCAAAGTATTCTAACATTCTCAATTCTACTATACAATATAAATTTATAAAAGGATGCTTACGCATCCTAATCTAAGTCTTCCCCATTTGTTTCAATAACTTTCTTATACCAATCATAAGATTTCTTTTTATATCTCTTTAAAGTTCCATGACCATCATTATCTTTATCAACATAAACAAATCCATAACGTTTTTTCATTTCTCCAGTACCAGCAGAAACAATATCAATTGGTCCCCAATAAGTATATCCAATTAAATCAACACCATCAGCTACAGCTTCTTTCATTTGTTTAATATGTTCTCTCATATAATCAATACGATAATCATCATTAACAGTTTCATTTTCTAAAACATCTACATTACCCATACCATTTTCCACTACAAATAATGGTTTTTGATAACGATCATATAATTCATTTAAAACATATCTAAAACCAACTGGATCAATTTGCCATCCCCAAGGCGTTTCCTTTAAATAAGGATTCTTTTCACCAACAATACCACCAGTATGACCTAAAATAGGCATTCCTTCCTTATAAGTTGTTGTACGATAATAAGAGAAACCTAAATAATCACTAGGATATTCCTTGATAATCTCTAAATCACCTGGTTGAATATCTAAATGAACATCATAATCTTCAAACCAACGTTGTGTATATGATGGATAATATCCACGCATCATAACATCACTAAAGAACAAAGAACGTCTTCTTAAAGAATAAGCCCCTAAAACATCTTCTGGTTTACATGTATTTGGATAAACTCCACTAAGTGATAACATACATCCAATATGTGCTTCAGGAATAATCTCATGACAAAGTTTATTCGCTTTACTACTTGCAACAAACATATTATGAGCTGCTTGAAATTTACATTGCATTGGATGTTCTGTTTTTTCAGGTTTAATGGCTGCCGCTGCAAAAGGAATTGTATGTACATTATTAATTTCATTAAATGTCATCCAATATTTAACTTGATGTTTATAACGTTTAAAAATCACTTCACAATATTTCACAAAAAAGTCAATTAGTTTTCTATTTTCCCAACCACCATAAGTATCATATAAATATAATGGTGTTTCATAATGAGAAATTGTAACAACAGGTTCCATTCCTAATTCTAACATTTCATTAAATAACTCATCATAAAACTTTAATCCTGCTTCATTAGGTTCACTTTCATCTCCACGAGGAAATATTCTCGCCCAAGAAATACTTGTTCTAAAACAATTAAACCCCATACCACTCATTAACTTTAAATCATCTTTATATGTATGATAAAAATCAATCGCAACATGTGATGGATAATATTTACCTTCTATGACTTTATCATCTGCTTCATACATCAAACCTCTTGAAACATCTGTGACATTGACACCTTTCCCATCTTCTAAATAAGCACCTTCAGCTTGATTTGCTGCAATAGCTCCTCCCCATAAAAAATCTTTTTTTAATTTTTGCATAATAATCACCTCTGTTTTTAGTATACAACTCTCATATTATTTCATAGTTTTTTTTCATTTCATGAAATCCATTTTCAAAATACGAAATATTTACTCTCATACTATGATATTTTTATACAAAAAAACACTTAAACTTTGAAGTCTAAGTGCCATACATTCATTATTTTTATGTATAAACATATTAGTCAATAGGCGATTGATAAAAACCACCAAAGAATGATTCTGTTTTCATAACATTAATAATCACATGAGGATCAATATCTCTCATTAAATCTACAATATCTTGAACTTCATAAGTAGAAACAACAGTATGTAATAAATTCATATGTTTATGACTAAATCCACCAATAGCATCTACACATGATATACCATGTTTAAACTGACGAATATAAGCTAACATTAAAGCTTCTGCTTGAGCTGTTGTAATTTGTAAAGTTACACGTTCATAACGATGATAGAATGAATCGATTGTCTTTGTTGAAATAAATTGGAAAAGAATTGAATATCCTGCATGTTCCCAACCAAACATAAAACCAAAGATGATTAATATTGTTGTATTAAATAAGAATACATAACTCCATATTGATTTACCTTTTTTATTAGATACATATAAAGCTATAAAATCTGTTCCACCTGTCGATGCATTTCCTTTTAAAGCCAAAACAGTTAATAAACCATATGCAAATCCACCAAATGTAATATTTAATAAAATATCATTAAATATTGGATTAAAATCACAGACCTTTAAAAAGAAACTTGCTAAAAAAACTTCTAAAAGAGAGAAAAAAGTAAATTTTGGACTAATGCTTTTATAACATATGATAGCGACAGGAACATTTAATAAAATCATACCTAATGATGTTGAAAAAGAAAATCCTAAAAATGTTGATGTAATCTTTTCAATTAAAATAGCCACCCCTGTAAATCCACTAGAAAGAAGATCAGAAGGTTGAATAAAAACTTGAATAACATAAGCTTGTAAAAAAGCCGCTCCTACAACAGAACATAAAGTCAAAAACAAACGGACTTTTTTATCTTTTCTCAATTTTTTTATCATATACTATTCACAATCTTTTTCACAAGTTCACACGAAACAACATCATAATCAGATTCATGCGGAGCAGCAGCAAAAGCATAACTCACACGATGACAAGCTGTAGTTGGATCATTAACCCAATCTTTACAAGAACTATGTACTTGATTAATTCCTGTATAATCCATCATTTCTTTAGCATTTGTCGCATTCATACCACTTCCTGCTAATATTTCAATATCTTGACCATATTTGTCTTGTAGTTCTTTAATTAATTCTTTACCAGCCATTGCTTTAGGTTCTAATCCACTTGTTAAAATGCGATCTACTCCTAACTCAATTAATGTTTCTATTGCTGTATAAGGATTATCAACACAATCAAAAGCACGATGGAAAACAACTTCACCATTATATTTTTTTATAATATCAATCATGACTTTTGTTTGTTTAACATCAATATGACCATCAGCATCTAAGAAACCAAAAGCCAATCCATCAGAACCATTTTCCATTAATAACTCAGCATCTTTTTTCATCACTTCAAATTCAGCTTCTGTATAATGAAAACCAGCTCCTCTAGGTCTTACCATTGAAATCACTTTTAAATCTGTATTTTGTTTTGTTAGTTGAAGAGTAGCTAATGAAGGTGTTAATCCACCTAAATGAAGTGCACTATTTAATTCAATACGTTTTGCACCACCATTGTATGCATTTAATGCATCTTCATAACTACCACAACAAATTTCTATTACTCTATTCATATGTTCCTCCTACAAATTCGCAAGATAATAAATACCTAAAGCATAAATTTTTGCATTCGTTAATAAATCAGTTTTTGTCATCCATTCATTAGGTTGATGACCTATTCCTTTTTGACCTGGAAAACTTGGTCCAAATGGAACAATATTTGGCATTAATTTTGCATATGTTCCACCTGTTGTTGTAACAGGTGTTCCATCAAAACCAGTAATGTCTTCATAAGCTTTTTGTAAAGATTTAACCATTGGACAATCTTTTTCAAACTTCACTGGTAAATAATGATGAACACAACGTACGATAAAACCTTGAGCTTTATCTTGAATTGTTTGCATCATTTCTTCTAATGTGACACTTGCTGGATATGAGAAAGATACTGAGAAAATGACTTCTCCATTTTCATGTTTCAATTGATAATTACGCATTTCATTCATACCGAATTCTTCATCTTTATAATCAACACCTAATCTTTCTCCATTAGGTTTTGCATTCATAAAATAAGTATTCACAAAAGTAAAGAATTCATCCAATTGATTTTCCTTTGCAACAATTTCAATTAAAGCTCTTCCTCTTTCTCCATAAACAACAGGATATTTACAATCAGGAGTCCATCCCATAACAGGTGGTTTTTGATGTTTTAGATAATATTCTAAATCTACGAATCCACTTTCTTCATCACAACCAAAGATAATACGGACTGGTTTTTTGAGTTCAACTTGTAATTGTTTAATGGCATATAAAGCATATAAACAAGACAAAATTGGTCCTTTGTTGTCTAAAATACCACGACCATAAATATAATCATCTTCTTCATAAGCACTAAACGGTGGATGTTTCCAACCTTCACCAACCGGAACAACATCTAAGTGACCGATAATCCCAATATAGTCATCACCTTCACCATATTGTGCCCATCCTATATAATGATCTAAATTTGTTGTTTGAAAACCTAAACTTTCAGCTAATTTTAATGTTTCATCTAATGTTAAAGCAATGTCTTTCCCAAAAGGTGCTTGCTCTTCAGCTTCTGTTTCAACACTTGGCATTTGAACAATTTTCTTAATAGCATCAATCATCACTTCTGCATTATCTTCAACTTGTTTAATTATCTTTGTTTCCATATTATTTTTCCACCAATGGTGCAGTTCTTGTTTTCATATAATTATCTAACCATTCTTGACTAGCCACTTCATGAATACATTTTCCATCAACATTTTTTGTTAAATAAACGATTGGTTCTTGATCTTCTGTTGCAACTGCAAATGAGAATCCTTCAATATTTGTAGCTACTCCCCATTCTCCTTTGTTATTCATAGCGATTAAAGAAAGATCCCCTGCTTTTCCACGTCTTTCTTTTAATTCTTTATCTAAATCATTAACAGCTTTTTCACAAGCAGCTTGAGGATGCATACCTTCTTTCATTAATCTTACGATTTCATATGAAATACATCCTTTCATTAAGTCTTCACCTAAACCAGTTGCACTTGCTCCACCAACTCTTGAATCAACATAGAATCCAGAACCAGTAATTGGTGAATCACCAACACGTCCTTTTTTCTTCATAAATAAACCACTTGTTGATGTTGCAGCAGTCATTTTTCCATGTGTATCTAAACATACCATACCAACAGTATCATGTCCTGTATATGGTTTAATTTCTTGTTCTTGAACTTCTTTTACTCTGTTACGATAATGAATCTTAGCACGATCAGTTAACATGTTTTTGCGTTCAAAACCTTCTTTATGAGCAAATTTTTCTGCTCCTTCTCCAACTAACATACAATTCACTTTTTCATGTGATAAACGTCTAGCAATAGAAATTGGATTAGCATAATCTTTAATCGCTGCAACAGCTCCAATATCTAATGTATCTCCATCCATATAAGCAGCATCTAATTCTACTTCCATTTCTTCATTAGGAAGACCACCATATCCTACGGATTTATAATATGGAAAATCTTCAACTTCTTTAATTGCTGTTTCAATAGCATCTCCAGCTGTTCCACCTTGTTTTAACATTTCATCAGCTTTGCTAATACCTTCAACAGCCATACGCCATGTTGCAATAATACCCCACATAATTTTTTCCTCCTAGTATAAAGGATGCTTGTTGAAAGCATCCTTATTTTTTTAGAAACAATATTTATCAGCAAGTGTAGCTGTATCTTTATGATTAACCATTGCATCGGCTAATTGACACATACCATCCAATGCTTCATTTAAACCTGTTCCACCTTTTTTAGGTGTTTTCACAATATGAATTTTATCTTTATATTCAGCAATCGTTTCTTCATTTTCAACTGACATTGCTGCTAATGCTGGTACATCTGTTTGTTGATTAATATCATAAGCAACACGAGCAGCCATTTTACCATAACCTAAATAGTTAAAGCATGGACCACACATAACCATATCTGGTTTTAACTTATTAATCATAGCCACTAATTTACGGCTAACTTCATCTGGATTTTCTTGATATGTTCCATCACCACAGTATAAGCAAGCAACAACACGTCCATTCACTTTCTTTAAAAATGGTTCCATCATAATGGCAGGACCAACTGCTTCTTTTTTAGCACCTAAAGGTACCATGTGATCATCTTTAATTCCAGCACCAGCTTGAATTTGATCATAAATCATAATGATCTTCATATATATCATCTCCTATAAATCATCAAAAGATAAATCATCTAATGAGAAATCATCATCGTCTTCTTCTTCAACTGTATTTTCTTCTTCAGCTAAGTATTGTTTATCCATCATCTTAATGAATGGCATGTAAATAAATACACCTAATACTAATAAGATAGCTTGTAAAACAGCACCTACCCAGTTAGTTGCTAAGAAACCTGAAATAACAACTGGAGTTGTCCAAGGAATATTGATACCTGAACAGATAGGTACAAATTCCATTGCCATAGCAAAATATGAAATAATAATGTTAATAGTTGGAACCAATACAAATGGAATCAACATAGTTGGATTCAATACGATTGGTAAACCGAACACGATTGGTTCGTTAATTCCAAAGATACCTGGAACTAATGATAATCTACCTAAGTTTGTAATACGTTTTGATTTACAGAATAATAACATAGCAATAACTAATGATAATGTAGAACCACATCCACCAAAAGTTGCAAATAAATCTTGGAATTGTTGACAAATAATATGATGTTCACCAGCAACATTTCCAGCAGATAATGTTTGTAAAATTGGATTAAATACAGCACCTACAACTGATCCACCGTTTACACCAAAGAACCAGAAGAAGTGTAAGAATAGATAAGCAACAACCATTGCTCCTAAAGTATCTCCTAAATTTAATAATGGAGTTTGTAAGAATTCAAAAATAATTTCAAATACGTTAGTTCCTAAGAAACCAAAGATTAAATTAACAGCAAAGAATACTATCATAACAACAGCTGCAGGAATTAATGCAGCAAATGATTCTTCTACAGTTGGTGGTACACCAGCTGGCATTTTAATTGTCCATCCACGTCTTTCAACATATGTATAAATATGAACTGAAATAAATGCACAGAAAATACCTACGAAAATACCTTTAGCACCAACCCATCCTAATGGGATACCAGTTAAACTAACAGCATGTTCAACACCTTCAATTTCTATGTTACCAGCAACAGTATATGGCATAATTAAATACCAAGAAACTAAAGCAACAGCAGCACCAAAGATTTTATTAGTATTCATTTTTCCAGCAAATGAATATGCGATACCCATAACAGCAAAGATTGCCATTATATCAAATGTAGCCCCTGCAGGTTTAGAAATAAAACTAGCAAGAGTTTGTCCTGTTGTTGGATTAACAACAACACTTTCTAACCAATCAATCCAAGCTTGAATTGGAAAGTTTGCAATTAATAAGAAAATAGAACCACCAATTAATAATGGAGTTGAAACTAAGAACCCATCACGAATTGACATTAAATACTTGTTTTTACCAATAGACTCAGCTAAAGGCATTAATACTTTTTCAAGTTGTTTAATCATACTTCTTTACCCCTTTTATTTGTTTGATTTAATTAATTTAATAGCAGTTTTTAAAACTTTTTCACCATCCATCATTCCATATGCCCCAGCATCAATAACAGCAATAGGTACACCTTTGTTTCCAAATTGTGCAACTGTTTCATCATACATATATTTCACTTGAGGTCCAAGTAAAATACAATCTGGACAATCTTCAGCAATGATGTCTTCTAATTTGTTATGTGGAAATGCAGCAACTTTAATTGGTAACTTATGAGCATTTGCAACTTCTTGCATTTTGCTTGCTAACATACTTGTTGACATTCCAGCACTACAAAATAAATAGATTTTTTTCATAAATAACTTCTCCTTTCTTTTATTTTTCTAACGCATAAAGACGTTGGTTTAATTTAATGATTTCTTGTGCCATGATTTTGATAGTTTCAGCAGACATTAATTGATCCTCAGCATGCATCAATAAAATATTAGGTGTCACACCTTCACCACTTGCTTCTTTTTGAATCAAAGAGGCATGAGCAGTATGCCCACCAACAAAACTTTCTTCTCCTTCTTTGATTTTTTCTTTAGCAAGATCAAAATCACCTTTTTCAGCAGCATGAATAGCTTCAATATAACTAGACTTAGCCATTCCTACAGCAGAAATAATTTGAAAACTAATCAATTCTAAATTATCCATACTTTCTCCCTCCAATATCTTTACATTTTCTATTGTACAGCCCTTTTCATTTTTAGGGTTATATACCTTCTTCCTAATTCTAGGAAATTAATCACACATAACAACCTTTGTTTTTCCTATATAATCATGAATAGCACGATGATCTTTTTTAAAAGCAACCAATAGTGCACTCACTCCAGTTACAACAATACCAATATACATTAAAGGTGCTACAAAATTAAAACCTGTTAACATTGTTGCGATTTGATGCCAAATAGCACTTGCACTCACCAATGATCCTTCTACAATAATCAAACCCAAAACTTGTCTTAATAATAGTGTTTTCAATTCAACATTTTCATCATTATCTTTAACTATACGTATTTTACAAATACGTTTACCTAATGTTTGTCCTTGACCATCTTTTAAAGGCACAATCACAAAATATATAAATGCACAAATCAAACCTAAAACACCACCAATTAAACCATAAGGGGCTTCAAATTCCATAATGTTTTGATTTAACATTGTTCCTGTTAATTTTTTGGCAATCATAGAAATAGGTAATGCAGTAGCAAGTGCTCCCACATACCAATCAATTAAATAACTGATAAATCGTCTTGATAATGTTGCATCTTGATAAGTAACTTTCTTTTCTTTTATTATTTTCTTTTGTTTTTTATTAGCCATATTAACCTCCTAATACTATATTCATAAATTCTTCATGACTCTTGACTTCTAACAATTGAGAAAACTTATGAGAATCACTGACAATACTACTTAACCAATCAAAGAACATTTTCAATAAATGATTATCTGTTTCTCTTATTGCTAATAAAATAATTAATTTCACTTCAAAATCACCCCATTGAACAGGTTTCTTTAAAATCAAAGTAGAAATACAAGATTCATGAGTTGATACAGAAATGGAATGGGGAACTGCAAACCCATATACAAATGATGTTGCTGAAACACTTTCTCTTTTAAAAACATCTTGTTTATATTCTGATGTTGCTAATCCTTTATCAATGAGTTCATCACATAATTCATTAATTACAGTTGTAGAATCATCATATGATTCTCTCACATGAAATAAATCTTTACGAATCAAAGTTTGTATTAATCTTACAAAGTCATCATGATAACGATTTTTATCTAAAAGATTTAATGCTTGAAACATCTTACTTTCATCTTCATAATTCACAAATAAAGTGATTTGAATCGTTGGTATTGTTAATTGATGTTTCAAAGGAACAGTTGTAATAATCAAATCAGCTTCATAAGCCAATACTGTTTTTTCTTCAAAAAAACCAAGTACTTTAACAACTTCCATACGATCTGAAAAACGTAAATTCAACTTATCAATACAAGGCTTAGATAACATTTGATTATGAGGAATAATTGCTACAACACGATATCTTTCTGTTGCATTGACACGTTCATATGCTGCACCTAAATGTAAAGCTAAGAAAGCCAATTCATTTTCATTAATCGACTTATATGTAAATTCACTAATTACTTCTCCAGAGTGAACAGCCATTTCAAAAACAAGAGGATATTTTCTTTTGATTTCTTTTAAATACATATTTGTAACATTAACTTTGTTTTTTTGTCTTTCTAATAAAGATTGAATATGTGTTGTTAAACCAACCTTTAAATCCCAATCTTTAGAAAAATCAATATCAAAATATTCTTTAACTTTTAAAATAACACAATCAACAATTTCTCCCACTTGAGAATTATATGTTTTACGATAATCTGAACTACTTTTTCCTAAAAGTAATAATGAAAACAACATAATTTCATCTTCAACAATTTCAATATGAATAGTTTCACTCACCTGTTTAAAGAAGTCATAAGAAATATGATATTCTTGACTTTCTTTTAATTTCATATCAATGTTTTGTGTCACAATATAGTTATGATTAATAATACGTTCAATCGCTATACCAGCATGAATCATAATCATTGGAAACACAGTATCTCTAATATGATAATCATATTTTTCACAAACATCTTCAAAGATTTCTTTAACTTCTAATAAATCAAAGTGATTCCAAAGATTAGCAATTGAATTTAAATTCATAAAATTACCTTGTGTTTCTTCTGTTAATAAATGTTTATATAATTTACGTTTATCAACTTCATCACCAGTTAATCTTACATGATTTTTAGATCGCACAAGTTTTAAACTTGGATAATCAGCAATCATCTTACGAATCTTTTTCAAATCATTATCTATAGAATATCCACTTACAAAAACACGATCTTGCATTTGAATTAAATTCACTTCTTTTATTTTAAATAAAAGTTCATGAATTAACCATATACATCTTTCATGTGAAGATTGCGGAATAATTTCTTTCGTTTCAATATTCTGTTTAGATAATAATGTTTTATCAACATGATATCCTAAACGTCTATTTGCTTCTATTAAAAGACAATCATAATATTGATTAATGGCTTCAATATCAGAACGTATTGTACGATCTGTCACATTTAATACGCTTGCTATTTCTTTACCCGTTAACCAATCTCCTGAATCATTTAGAATATCAATAATATGCATTTGTCTATTATTTAACATCACAATTCTCCTTTTTCTTTCATATTATAACATCTCTATACAAAAATAAGCATTATCTTCTTTTCCTAACGTTTAGGAAAAATAAACCGGAAATTTTTCCTATGTAGTCCTTCTAACCAAGTAATAGACTTTTTTGTTGTTTTATTATACAGTAATTTAAAATAGAAAATATACGTTTTCAAATTTTGAAATATCATCAAAATTGAATATAACATCAAGTTGACTTTTTAAATATTTCTTTTATCATTAATCATTGAGGTGTTTCAAATGAATTCTGATTTAATTAAAGGTCCAATCACAAAATCTTTATTATTATTTTCTATTCCTATGATTTTAGGAAATTTATTACAACAATTTTATAATATTGCTGATACTTTTATTGTTGGACATTATATTGGTTCAGATGCTTTAGCAGCTGTTGGTTCATCATTTACCCTTATGACTTTTTTAACCTCTGTTATTTTAGGGTTATGTATGGGGAGTGGTGTTTTATTTTCTATGCTTTATGGTGCTAAAAAATATCAACAAATGAAGAATTCTTTCTTTATTTCTTTTGTATCTATTATGATTTTAGCCATTGTGATTGAAGTTATCTGTTTATTAGCTATTGATCCTATTTTAGTTTTTATGAATATTCCTAGTGATATTTATCAATATACATATGATTATTTATGGATTATATTCATAGGTTTCTTCTTTACGTTTTTATACAACTATTTTGCATCGTTATTAAGAGCGATTGGTAACTCAAAGATTCCACTCATATTCTTAGCATTATCAACAATCATCAACATTGTTTTAGATATGTATTTTATATTAGAACTGCATATGAGTGTAGACGGGGCTGCTTATGCGACAATTATTGCCCAGGCTATAAGTGGAATTGGGATAACTTTGTATACTTTTTTGACTCAAAAAGATTTCTTTCCTCAAAAAGAAGATTGTTATTTTGATAAATATATTTTTAAAAAGATTAAAGATTATTCATTATTAACATGTGTTCAACAATCGGTTATGAACTTTGGTATTTTAATGATTCAAGGTTTAGTTAATAGTTTTGGTGTCATTACAATGTCGGCATTTGCTGCAGCTGTCAAGATTGATTCTTTTGCCTATATGCCTGTACAAGATTTTGGAAATGCATTTTCTACATTTATTGCTCAAAATAAAGGTGCTCATAAGGATGAGCGTATTCAAAAAGGATTAAAAGCAGCTATTATTGTTTCGAGTATCTTTTGTTTGATTATTTCTTTTTTAGTATTTACATTCGCTAGAGAATTGATGTTAATTTTTATTAAACCTAATGAAACACAAATGATTATGCAAGGTATTGAATACTTGCGTATTGAAGGTGTATGTTATTTAGGAATTGGCTGTTTATTTTTATTATATGGTTATTATCGTGGTGTTGGTAAACCCGGTATTTCTGTTATTTTAACAATTGTGTCTTTGGGTACAAGAGTTCTTTTAGCTTATTTGTTAGCACCAATATTTGGGGTAACTTTGATTTGGTGGGCTATTCCTATTGGATGGTTTTTAGCTGATGCTATTGGTATTATATATGGTATAAGAAAAGAAAAGTGGAAAGTCTAAGACTTTCCATTTATTTTTTCCATCAACTGTACAAATTGTTTACATACATCTTCTAATGATAAACTTAAATCAACAGTGAACACATAGTCTGTTTTTTGTTTATTTTCATATTCATTTCTTTTTTTAATATTATCTATTCTTTCTTTGATTTTATCAGGATGATCACCACGATTTATCATTCTTTTTTCTAATTCTTCAATGGGTGTATCAACAAAAATAGTTATCACATCAATACCCATATTCTTTTCTTTAAATAAATGTTTAAAAATTTGAGCACCTTCATAAGTAATAACCATAAAAGCATAATCACTATAAAGATAGGCATTATCTAAATCTTTTTGAGCAGTTCCATAAAAATATCCTGAATATTCATCAATTTCAATCATTTCAATCTTATCAAACTCTTCTTTTGTAACAAAGTGATAATCTTTACCATCTTGTTCTTTAGCCCTTGGTAAACGGGTTGTTGTTGAAATAATTTCTCCATATCCTAATTCTTTTTTGGCATAAGCAACATAAGTTGACTTACCAGAGCCTGATGGTCCTATCACTGCTAATAACTTTTTATTCATATTCATCCCCCCCATTTTTATTATATAAATAATTATATCATTAATTATTCAAAAAGAAAATCCTGTTCAAAACAGGATTAATCTAAATCTTCTCCATTAGAAGCTATAACTTTCTTATACCAATCATAAGAATCTTTTTTACTTCTTTCTAATGTTCCATTACCTTCATTATCTCTATCTACATAAATAAATCCGTAACGTTTTTTCATTTCTCCAGTTGTAAATGAAACACAATCAATACATCCCCAAGGTGTATATCCCATTAAGTCCACACCATCTTCTTCAACTGCTTTTTTCATTTCTTGAATATGTGCTCTTAAATAATCAATACGATAAGGATCATGACAACTTCCATCAGCTTCTTTTTGATCAATTGCTCCAAAACCATTTTCAACAATAAATAAAGGTTTTTCATATCTTTCATAGAAAGTATTTAATGCATAACGTAATCCTTCTGGATCAATTGCCCAACCCCAATCAGAAACTTTAATATATGGGTTTGCTACTGAATGTTCACTTGAACCATCTGTTGCTTTAGAAACATCTTTATGAGATGTAGAATCAACAGTATTCGTCATATAATAACTAAACCCAATATAATCAACTGTTCCTAATTCTAAATCTTTTTTATCTTCTTCGGTAATAGGAATTTCAAATCCTTTTCTTTCAAACATTTTTAAAGCATAAGCAGGATAGTGTCCTCGACATTGTACATCACAGAAGAACCAGCGATCATGCATCATTTGATTTGATAATACCATATCTGCTGGACGACAGCTAAATGGATAAATAGGTACCATTGCAATCATATTCCCAATTTTAAAATCAGGATTAATTTCCTTACCAATCTTAACAGCTCTTGCACTCGCAACTAATGTATGATGTCCACAAATATACATAGCTTCTTCAGGATTATCATAATCCCCAAAATGAGCACCACTGTTTGTCCATCCAAAAATATCATTTTTAAAATTCATTTGATTGTTGATTTCATTGAAAGTCATCCAATATTTAACTTTATCTTTATAATGTTTAAAACACACTTCAGCAAATTTCACAAAGAAATCAATTGTCTTTCTATTCATGAAACCACCATATTCTTTAGCAAGATGATAAGGTATTTCAAAATGTGATAAAGTAATAACAGGTTCAATACCATATTTTAATAATTCATCAAAAACATCATCATAGAATTTTAAACCTTCTTCATTAGGTTCACTTTCATCACCATTAGGAAAAATACGAGTCCATGCTATAGAAGTTCTAAAACATTTAAATCCCATATCTGCAAACATTGCAATATCTTCTTTATAATGACCATAAAAATCAATACCAATATGATTTGGATAATAGTTTCCTTCTACAACACCATCAGTAATCACACGTGGAACACCATGAGCACCAGCAGTCATGACATCTGCTACACTATATCCTTTAGATGTATTTAACACCCCTCCTTCAAATTGGTGAGCTGCTAAAGCTCCACCCCATAAAAATCTTTACTTAATACCATCGATATGTACCCCCCCTTAATCTAAAATTATCATACACAATTCTTACGCATATAAAATATATTTTCAAAATATAAAAAGAAAAAGGATGCAAAGCATCCTATAATTCTTCACCATTAGTTTCAATAACTTTCTTATACCAATAGAAAGATTTTTTCTTACTTCTAGAGAAATCTCCAACATGTGCATTATTATAATTCACATAAATAAATCCATAACGTTTATCATATTCACCAGTAGAAGCTGAAACGATATCAATTGGTGACCACATAGTATATCCTAATAAATCAACACCATCATAATCAACAGCATCTTTCATAGCTGCAATATGTGCAGATAAATAATCAATACGATATTGATCATCAATAGTTCCATCTTCTTCTACTTTATCATAAGCACCAAAACCATTTTCAACAATCATCATAGGTAATTCAAAACGATCATTGAACCAGTTTAAGCACCAACGTAATCCTAATGGATCAATTTGCCATCCCCAATCAGATGCTTTTAAATATGTATTTCTAACATAATCTTCATTAGAATAATCAAATGTTTTTTCATTTCTTCCTTGATATTTAGAAGCATAACTCATGTAATAAGAGAATCCAATATAATCAATCTTACCTTCAGCTAAAACTTTCTTATCTTCTTCAGTAATGAAATCATAACCTTTTCTTTCAAATTTCTTTAAAATGTGAGAAGGGTAATGTCCTCTCGCATGAACTTCTACATACCAATATTTTTGATGCATTGCACCTAATGCATTCATAACATCTTCAGGATTTGATGTTGCTGGATAAACAGCATTCATACCAATCATACATCCAACTTGTAAATTTGGATTCACTTCATGTGCTGCTTTTACAGCTAAAGCAGAAGCAACCAATTCATGATGAGCTGATAAATACATTAAATATTCAGCATCATCACCTTCTTGAAGTAATACTGCTCCTTCTTGAATTAAGTTATGTTGGTTAACATCAGCTTGATTGTTAATTTCATTGAAAGTCATCCAATATTTTACTTTACCTTGATATCTTTCAAAACAAACTTTCGCAAATTTAACAAACATATCAATCGCTTCTCTATTTCTAAATCCACCATATTCTTTTGCTAGTGCCCAAGGCATTTCAAAATGTGATAAAGTGACAACTGGTTCAATACCATATTTATGACATTCATCAAATAAATCATCATAGAATTTTAAACCTTCTTCATTAGGTTCACTTTCATCTCCACGAGGGAAAATACGTGTCCAAGCAATAGAAGTTCTAAAAGCTTTAAATCCCATTTCCGCAAATAAACCAATATCTTCTTTATAACGATGATAGAAGTCTACACCAACATGATTAGGATAATCTTCACCTTCTATAACACCATCAGTCAAACGACGAGGTTCACCTGTTACATTGTTTCCAGCAGTTTCAACATCAGTACAACTGACTCCTTTTCCACCTTCTTGCCATGCACCTTCACATTGATGGGCAGCAACAGCACCACCCCATAAAAAATCTTCTCTAAATCCCATTCTATTATTCCTCCTTTATCTTCTTATATTATACACGATTCTTTTATTTATTTAAATACACAAGTTGCTTGAATTGCTTTTAACCAACCTTGATAATTCTTTATTCTTTCTTCTTCACTCATGTTTGGTTCATATGTTTTCACTATACTATGCAATCCTTTAATTTCTTCTTTATCTTCCCAAAAGCCAACCGCTAATCCTGCTAAATAAGCCGCTCCTAAAGCTGTTGTTTCACTGACTCTTGGTCTTAAAATCTTGGTATTTAAAATATCACTTTGAAATTGCATTAAGAATTGATTTGATATTGCTCCACCATCAACAAATAAATAATCTAAATCTCTCTTAGCTTCTTTTTTCATTGTTTCAATAACATCTTTACTTTGATAAGCAATTGATTCTAAAGCAGCTCTTACAATATGTTCTCTTGTTGTTCCTCGAGTCAAACCAAACATCGTTCCTCTTACATCATTATCCCAATAAGGGGTACCTAACCCAACAAAAGCAGGGCATAAATACACACCCTCATTATCTTTTAAACTTAATGCCATTTCTTCGGTTTCTTTAACATTTTCATATAACTTTAAACCATCACGAAGCCACTGCATAACACTACCACCAACAAATACTGAACCTTCTAGTGCATACGTCACTTCTCCATTTAAACCCCAAGCTATTGTTGTTAATAAACCATTTTGTGATTGAACTGGTTTTTTTCCAGTATTCATCAACATAAAGCATCCTGTTCCATAAGTATTCTTGACATCTCCAGGATGAAAACATGTCTGTCCAAATAAAGAAGCTTGCTGATCTCCTGCAATCCCACTGATTGGTGCTTTAAAATGTAAACCTGTTAACAATGTTTCATCACTATAACCATAAATACAAGATGAATCTTTCACTTCTGGTAGCATTGATTTTGGGATACCAAATAATTCCAATAACTCATCATCCCACTTCAATTCATGAATATTATAAAGAAGTGTTCTTGAAGCATTTGTATAATCTGTTACATGCACTTTTCCACCAGTTAATTTCCAAACCAACCATGTATCAATTGTTCCAAATAAAAGATTATCTTTATCAATACCTTCACAATGATCTAATATCCACTTAATCTTACTTGCACTAAAATATGGATTAATTAATAGTCCTGTTTTCTTTTGAATAAAATCACTATATCCTTTTTTAATCAAATCATCACAAATATCTTGTGATTGACGTGATTGCCAAACAATAGCATGATAAATAGGTTCACCAGTAACTTTATCCCATACAACTGTTGTTTCTCTTTGATTTGTAATCCCAATCGCTTGAATTTGTTCAGGTAAAATATTATTTTGAATAAACAAGCTTTGTACAACTTCTACAACTGAGTTCCATATTTGTTTAGCATCATGTTCTACCCATCCTGAATGAGGAAAATATTGAGGAAATTCACGTTGTGATACAAAGCATAAATCTCCATTACGATTAAACAAAATAGCTCTAGTACTCGTTGTTCCTTGATCAATTGATAAAATATATTTTTCCATAATGTCCCTCCTATTTTTTATTATATCATAATAAAAACGAAAAAAAAGAATCCGAAGATTCTTATTTTGCTAATGTGAGCTTACACTTCTTTTTATAAAAAGAAATACCATATCCAATTGCATCTTTATATCCTAATGCAATAATACCCTCACAATACTTTTTATCAATGATTTGTTTTGCACCTTTTTGACTATCATTAACCATGTTCTCTATTGACTTTGAATGTTTACATTCAAATACTATTGCTTTTTCACTAAAGGAATGTGGATAAATAATGATATCTGCCCTTCCTTCTCCTATTTCTTTATTTGATTCCACACCATAATTATCTAAAACACCCACTAATAAACCATGATAAAAACTTTCATTATTAGCATAATAACTTATTTGTTTAAACAATATATCAGATAACAGTTTTTGAGCTTCATCAACCCTTTCTTCAAGAATAGCCTTTACAAAAGCATTCTTTCTTACTTTAACATAATCTCTAAAGTAATCCATAAATGATTGATTATATATTTCATAAACTTCTTTATTAGGAATAACCAATTCATAAGTATTTAATGCAATTTCTTTCTTTATTTTCAAATAACCTGTCAACAAAAGAAAACTATAAACATTATCTTGATTATCCATTTCTTTATAAGTAAGTTCCAACTTCAATTTCTTAGTAATTGACTTCCCTTGCATTAAAGTTTCAAATTCTTCCTGCATTAACATATCACTATTTTGAATATAATTTATGACCAACTCATTACTACTTGTATTTCCCCAAAAAGATGTTGGTTTTAATCTTTCACTTTGTAATTTTCTATCAACATACATAAGTGTACTCCAAGGATTATAAATATCTGTTTCACCAAACAAATACCCATCATACCATTCTTTCACTTCATCAATATACTTTATTAAATGATAGTCATCTAACAATTGGTTAATTTCTTCTTGAGTGAAACCAAAAGATTGGCTAGAAGTTATATCAAGTATAGAATTCACTTTAAAGTTATTTAAACCTGTAAAAATACTTTCTTTAGATATTCTTAAACATCCTGTAAGAATACCTCTTTCTAATGCATCGTTTGTTTTTAATGCTGCACTAAATACATTTCTTAAGAAATTAACCATTTCATCATAATAGCCGTTTGTATATGCACTTTGTAATGGGACATCATATTCATCAATAAGAAGAATGACTCTTTTTTGATAATGTTGGTTTAATGCTATAGATAAATATTTCAAAGAGTTTTCTAAATCATTTGATGAACATTTTCCTTTAAAAATACGTTGTAATCTATCTTTAGATAGAGATGAAATTTGATTTGAATATAATAAGTCACTATATTGATCAATCACGTCTTGAATCAATGATAAAAACTGCTCTTTTTGATTTTTTAAAGAATCATTTTTCATATCTTTTAAACTTACAAAAATTACAGGATATTGATTTTGATATTTCATGATTTCTTTGTCACAAGAAATCTTTAAATGATCAAATAAATAAGCATTATCTTTTTCTTTAT
>Ga0129317_1001043_pt1 | contig 22881 bp, 18 predicted proteins | sample Cm1ome_FD_94430 | JGI IMG/M metagenome (GOLD analysis project Ga0129317, IMG submission 94430) | Eastern black-and-white colobus group fecal microbial communities from Wisconsin, USA - Cm1105 metagenome | ecosystem: Host-associated > Mammals > Digestive system > Large intestine > Fecal | place... | reverse complement strand
ACTATAACTTTGTGGGGAAAATACCGCTATCCGAAGAAGTCGCAACAAGACAAACGGCGTGATATGCCGTAGCACATCACGCCGTTTGCCCGGAGCATGAAAACTTCTTTATTAACACGCTCCTTTGGATTTCGGGTGTTTTTGTTTTCTGTCTGCAATTTTTTCGAGCGTTTATATAGCCATCCTCAAAACGTGTCAGACAACCTGCAATTTGGGTCTCAGCACTTCACCCATCGCATCCGCCGCTGCATTAAGTCTTTTGCCTTCCAGATGTGTATAAATATTGCTTGTTGTTTTGGATACCCAAATGGCCGAGCCAGGTCCGGATATTCTTTAAATCGTAGCCGCAGCTATGAAGCATTGTCGCCGCACCGTGACGCAAATTACGGAATCCGATATGTGGAAGATCGCTGGCGTTCACCCTGCGCTGGAAATGGTGGATCACAAAGCGCAACACTTAAAACTTTCACCCCCTCTGGCCGCCTTAATGATCCTCGCCTTTTTATTTTTGCCGCTAAATAAAAAGCCAAAGAGCCGGCGCCGCAGCACCGACTCTGGCTTTTTAGCTGTGAAAGACAGCTGAACAGCATTCCTATATTTTACAGTCTTCACCATAGAAACCGTACAGTTTTAATGCCTCTACAATGTCTCGCCCCTCAGAAATTCCTTCATATATGCGGCGAGCGCGCTTACTGTCCCCTATGTAAATAAGCGGAATGCCCTCTTCCTCAAAATGCTCCTGCAGTTTTGTCTGCTGATCGTTTGACTGTAGCCCAAGGCAGACAAAACCATAATCAAAGGGAATAACCTTCTCTTCGCCGTCACTTGATATGAGGAACGAACCGACCCGCACTTCCTGTAAGCGATGCAGCGTGTAAATCTCTGTCCCGTGCTCCCGCAATAATTCCTCCATATATTGCTTGCTGAACCTATCCTGACCGCGGCCAATTTCCGGCAACTGCTCAATGATGGACACCTGATTGCAGTTCTCTGCAAAAAATTCTGCTATATCAAGCGCGACCGCGCCGCCGCCGGCAATAGCAATGCGCCTGCCTGTGATCTTAGCTTCGCTATCAATATTATTCAAAAATCCTTCTACGTCGTATACATTTGTATCGGGCGCGCTGAGTTGCTCATGTAAGCCGGGGATCGACGGCAGCAGAGGTTTAGACCCAACACACCATGCGATCAAGTCGGGCTTAAATGCCTCAATCAATTCCTCCGTCACCGTTACCTCAGTAAGGCAAATGAGATTTTTTAGGTTCTTCGCTCTATTCAGCATATAAGTCAGCAACCGCTTCATCCGAAATTTGCGCGGAATACTTGATATCTTTCTCAGCCATCCGCCCAACTCTTTCTCCCGCTCCAGAAGCGTTACATGACAGCCTGCCTCCGCCGCCGTGCAGGCCGCCTCCAGGCCGCTGATCCCGCCGCCGACAACCACAACGTTGCACGCTTTATTGACTTGATGTGCCTTGTGCCATTCCTCCCGTGCGACAGAAGGGTTCACCGTACAGCGGATCGGCTGGTCCAACCCCATCCGATGTCCGACACAGCCAATATTGCAGGAAATACACGGCCGAATACAGTCCTCAAGCCCCCTTTGCGCTTTCAGCGGCCACTCCGGATCTGCCAGCAATCCACGCCCGATCACGATCAGATCCGCATCGCCCCGCACAAGAATATCCTCTGCCATTTGTGGGTCCCGGATGTTTCCCATGACCGCGCAGGGCTGCACGAATTTTTCCTTTACCGCTTTGGAAACGAAGGTCCGCCATCCATCGGGCAGCTGTGCTACATCCATGGCGTATTTTAAACCTACGGAAGCATCAATAATGTCCACGCCATCTTGCAGCAGCTCAAGCATTTTTAAGGACTCCTCCAGAGAATTGCCCTCCTGCACAAACTCCTCCAGACTCAATCTGACCATGATGGGATACTGGTCCCCCACCGCTTTGCGCACCTCATCGATAACTAGCCTGCAGAACCGGGCACGGTTTTCAAGGTTCCCTCCAAAGTCGTCCTCACGGCGATTCCAGATTGCGGACAGAAACTGGTTGATCAAATACCCATGTCCGGCATGAATCTCTATCGCGTCAAATCCAGCTTTTTTTGCTCTTGCCGCCGTTCTGCCGTACTGCGCGGCAATGCGGTAAATTTCCTCCACACGCAACGCATCTGTAAATGACCCATCCGCAAGCGGGATCCGGGACGCGGACACGGGCGTCCTCATAATGCGATCCGGGACCGCCGTACAGCCGGCGTGGTTGATCTGCACAGCCGTACAGCAGCCATAGCGGTGCATCGTTTCATTAAACTCATACAGTGCGGGCATAAAGCAATCCTGGTCCAAACGCAGCTGCGTCGTGCCGTTGCTTCCGGCCGGATAGTCCACACACACATTCTCAAGAATAATGAGCCCCACTCCGCCAGCCGCCCTAATGCGATAGTATTCCATGTGCTCCGGACTCATCTGGCCGTCGCTGCGTGCAAAATTACTGCCCATAGGGGACATGACGATTCGGTTTTTAAGCGTCATTGTTTTTACGCGAAGGGGGGAAAACAGTGTTTTATAATGATTCATTGATATCAAACCCTTTGTCATTAATCCGCCTCAAAAAATCGTTTAGCGTTGTGATAAAGAATATTTTCTTTGATTGTATCGCTCAAAGGCAGTTCCTCCACATGCTGGATCAGGGTCTCCAGCGGAATTCCGTTCATAGCCCAGTCGGACGCAAAACAGAACTTATCCGGGAAATTGTGTTCGATCGCATAAAGTAGCATTTCATAGCCATGACCAGGGATCGCCAGTTTATTGGGATCCATAATCTCCAGATTCATATAAACGTTGTTGTGGCGGATCAGCGTACCCACCACATCCGGGATCCAGGGCCATCCGCCGACCGTCAGCATGATTCTTAAATCCGGGAAAAATCCTGCTACTTCATCAACATATTTGGGATGGCCAATATCCATGGGGAGATGTGTGATAAGATTCATATTGGAATAGATAAATACAGGGATCCCCAGTTCCTCCGCTTTGGCATACAGCGGATAGCATCGCTTATCATTTGCCTGCATCCCAATCCGAATGGGCGAGATGTACAGCCCCGACAACCCCAACTCCTTCACGCAGTATTCCAGTTCCCGGACGGCGGTCATACCTTTGGCCGGGTCAATGTATGCGGCACCTTTCAGCCGGGTGGGGTATTTATGAATGAGTTCAGCAGTACGCAGGTTGTCCCGATCATTTACCCCGGTAAATCCCCATTCGATACCCAAATCGTCCAGCTTGTCCATAAATTGGTCGATGGTCATTTCAAACTGTTTCGCACGCTCAGATACAATGCGTTTAAATTCCTCCTCACCCTTTTCCGCTACGATCCGATCCAGTTCTTCCAAGGTCAAGCTAATGGTCTTTGCCTCATTCCCCTGGAAAAAACGGCGATAGCCGTTGCGGCTGTGCGGTCCGTCGCCCAAGCAGTACATGCTCAAACGATTCAGGTATAAATCATCGGTCGGAATATCCAGATAAAGATCTATCACTTTTCTGCTCATCGTATAATTTCCTCCTGTTATATCAATTTACGTTTGGGGCATGTCGGCCGGATCAATAAACACTCTGTCATCCGCACCAATACAGATTTGGTGCAAGTGGTGCAATTTTATCGGCAAACATATAGATGCCTATTAACAAGCTATAACTAGGCCAGTGATTTTTCCTCTGTAAACAAACTGACGACCACGTAGGTAATGGCAGCGGGAAGAATCGGGAATACTCCGGCCATAGGAACACTCAACCCAAACCAAATCGCAACCACAGTAGTCATTCCCACAACGGAAGAGGCCACAGCGCCTTTAGTTGTACCCCGCTTCCACAGCGCACCGCCAACAAAGGGAACAAAGCAGGCTGCTGCCAAGAACGCATAACAACTGCTGAACAAGCTGAGCATATTATCAAAGGTGAGCGCCAGCACCAGCGCAAGGAGAGAGGATGTTAAATTGATGCCCAGCGTGATTTTTTTCAACTGCTTCTCATTCGTCTTTTTGTTTAGCATAATCTGCCAAATATCACGGGTCAGAACAGCGGACAACATAATCAGGCCACCGTCAATGGTAGACATAACCGCCGCCAAGACTGCAGCAATGATCAGTGCGGCAACAATTGCAGGCAACTCGTTGAGTATGACCGTGAAAAACGCACTGCTGCCGGAGGCACCATAAACGGCTGCGCCATAAGAGCCGATGAAGGCCGGCATCAAAGCCATTGGAGTAATGACGGCAAAGGCAACAATACAGGCTATTTTAGATGTCTTGGCACTTTTGGCAGAGGTAATACGCAAAAAGTTGTTCTGGTTGGTGACCTGGCCCAGCATCAGCGGAACCGTCATAAACACCAGAGCCTCAAACCCCATGCCCTTAAAATTCAAAGAATTTGGATTTGCCGCGCCGGTATCCACTGCAGTACGCAGCGTATCAACGGCGCCGTTGCTCACGAGCACAACAGTAGTCAAGATCAGGCCGACAAAGATGATCACAGTCTGAACCACAGATGTTGCATAGGCGCCCCACAGGCCAGACATCTGGGAGTACAGCAAAACAACCACTGTCATCAATATAGCCCCCACAGTTCCATCAAACCCCAGCGCTTCAAACAAAGCCTTGCCAGCCATAATCTGACCGCCAAACACGCCAATGACAGACAGCGTCTGACTTAAATCATAAATTAGTCCGGGAAACTTACTATTATAGCGGCCTCTGTAATAATCTCCTAACGTAAAGTAATTATTCTTGTAAATGAAATCATTGAGCAGGAACGCGATCATCAAGCAGGAAACACCGCAGGCAATTCCATACACAGAACCTGCCATGCCAACAGCGGCACCATCAGTAGCCCCGCCGACCACGAACCCGTTTCCTATGTGTGCGCCAATGTAGCCGCCCGCTAGCAAAATCACGCCGCCGCTCTTACCCATACTCAGATAGCCGTCAAATGTCTCGGAATGGCTGCGGCCCATCCAACCAATCAATACCATTCCCGCAAAGTAGATTGCTAGAACTATAGCGATAGTAGTCAGCATATTTTTCTCTCCTTCTCTTGTTTTTGCAATGGCGGAACGCAATCGCTTTTTTTAGCTCTGTCCCCCCTTCGTCATATTGTTCATTACAATCCGACATTCGCCCTTTCTTTTTGTATTATATTAACTCCAAAACAACTTGTAAAATATCGTCTTTATAGTTGTAGCATACCGTAAAGGTATGCTACAATGTGATCAGTTCAGATAGGGGGCAGAATAATGAATATAAGACAATTGGAATACTTTATGGTCGCATCAGAATGCAAAAACATTACGGACGCAGCAGAAAAACTGCATATGGCCCAACCACCTCTAAGCCGCGCCATCAAAATGCTGGAAGAGGATCTGGGCACCGTACTGTTCTTCCGTTCCAACAAGGGGATTCAATTGACCGACTCTGGCCGCCTGCTTTATCAGCGGACATTGCATCTGTTTCGGGAAATCGAAGACATTCGGACCAATGTGTGCGAAGTATCGGGGGAATTGTGCGGCAATATTAAAATTGGTGCCTGCTACTCCACCCTTCCTATTGTCACGGAGAAAATACAATTCTTTCTTTCACAACACCCTGCTTGTACATTTTCCATGATACAAGGGACAGTCAATGAATTGGAATCCGGTTTGCGCAATGGCCTTATTGATGCTCTCTTTCTGCGAAACTGCATCATCGAAAGCTCAGATTTCGTCCATATTACATTGCCAGAAGACCCTCTGCGCCTTGTCATACACAAAGAACTGGACCCGCAACCAGAAATCAGCACCCCGGATATTACCTTTCTCCGCAATCTTCCGCTGTGCCTTCTTGACGAAAGCCGTTCCGCCGGCGAGAATCGTCTTTTGTTCAACGCGTGTACCGCCCATCACTTTTTACCACGTGTTGTCTGCACGTGTTACGATAACTCCGCCGGCCTCGCACTCGCACTCAGCAAAGTCTCTGCCTCACTTCTTCCTCTTTCCTCGGTCTCGTCACACAACTATCCCAATTTAAATATCAAACAGATCCAAGGCCTTGACTTATCCAGCTGTCCAATGCTGATTTACAATCCTCATGTTTATCATACAAACAGCATACAAGCATTTTTCTCCCTTTTTTCAGACACAGAGACCTGTTGATCCCGTGCGCTGCCAATTCTCATAAAATTGGACGAGCACTCAAAGGATTTGCTGCGCCTGTCGGCTCGACCTCAACTCACCATCAACAGAAACTGGATAAGTGCCTATGAATCATAACAAAGAGCGCCCAATTTGCCTTCGTATCTAGATCTATACCCCCCGCCAATACGGTTGACTTCTTTCCCTATGTAATCACCTGCAATCCCCCTGTTTTATGTCCCCATTGTCACCCCTCTCTTTTTCCCTGCATCATATATGCAAAAATAAAGATTAGACAAGCGGGATCGTCAAATTATATGCGGCCCCGGCGCGACTTGCTTTTGGCTTCCTTTTTCGTTTCCTTCCTAGTTTTCTCTCACTCCAATGGCGGCAATAGGGAAGGCCGGTTTCTTATGGTCAAGAGCATGAAATCCAAGGCATGCACGCCCATTCTTGTTGTGATATAATGTGGATAGTCACGCTTAGAAAGGGATGTTTATAAATGAAAGTTTTGTTTCACCTTGATGACAGCACCCGATGGGCCATGACCCTGGGCAACGCCGCCAACTTGCTGCAGTATGGCGTTTCATCCGGCACGCCCCTTGAACTTGAAATTGTCGCCAATGGTCCTGCTGTCCGTGAGCTGTGCGCTGAAGCTGCGGCAAAACTGGGAATTGACGCTCAGCTGAAGTCACTTGCTTCCTCTGTGCGCATCTGCGCATGTAATAACGCTTTAAGGGCCAACGATATAGCTGTCGAAGAGCTGTATCCATTTATACAGGTCGTCCCTGCGGGTGTGGCGGAAATCGCACTTAGACAAGACGACGGTTTTGCTTATATAAAACCTTAATCCCCCTTCTTTGGCGCGCCTGGCCAGTCAGTCCATCATAGTGCCGCAAAATCAACAAAACGGAACATCCACCGTTGGCGAATGTGTGCTGCCAAGCCCACATCTCGAATACCTCCCGACTACACCTCCGGTCTTCATCCGCCCCGTTTCCCTCCCCTCCCCAGTCCGGATTCATCCTTTTAAAAAATAAAGCTTGCTATTTGCACAAACAGGGTGTATAGTAAGTAAGTATTCTAAATGTACTGATTGATTGATACGGGTTGTAAGTCAATTTCCATTTTGACTGATCAACCCGTTCTTTTTTTATTTGCACGATTTTGAATAACATCTTTTTAGGAGGTACTTGTTAATGAATAACGGTACTGTTAAGTGGTTCAATGAGGATAAAGGCTTTGGATTCATTTCCAACGACAATGGCGGCGGCGATGTGTTCGTCCACTTCTCCGCCATCCAGGGCGCCGGATTCAAGTCTTTGAAAGAGGGTCAGCATGTGTCCTATGACATCGAGCAGGACCCCAAGGACAGCCGCAAGCTGCGGGCCGCCAATGTCTGCGCCGCCTGATACAAACCATTTCTTTAGATTGCCGCCCTTTAACCGGGGCGGTTTTCTTTTTTCTTCACATGTACACAGCTTGTCCCTGACACGTACGCCGTCTTTTTCAATTCCGCGCCGATCATGCGCATCATACTGGGGTTATCTGTTTGTTCCTGCTCCGGCCAGCCCGTGGATTAACCAAAGCATAGGCCGTACTTGGGGGATTGCAGAGGCGGCTCTTAAAAAATAAAATTTCTAAACGTCTTTAAATTTCGCCCACAGCCTATCCATTCAATTGCTGGTTAAAAACTTGAAATTTGCTGCACCCCAAGTCCTTTTTCCCCCGTGGGAGCCGTCCGGTATGCCCAGCAGAAAGCCCTGACTTTCTGGCGATGCGCACCAGAATACCATTGACAAACATTTAAGGGAAATATACAATCAAATCTACGCAAACAATTACCCAATACAGCGCTGTTGTGGCTGAAAGTCCGGGCATCTGCCCGGGGAAAGGCAAAGGCGGATAACATTATGAGAGAAGATCTGACAAATCGATTGAACCAGTTTAAGGAGCACCACTGTGTGGACGCGGCTGTACAGGGGCGGATCACAAAACCGCCTGTAGATTTTATTGGTGAAGAAATCCTTGAACTGGCGGTTTCCGCACTGCTGCAGGGGGAAAACATTCTGCTGTGCGGCGGAAAGGCCACGGGAAAAAATATACTGGCGGAAAATCTGGCCTGGTTATTTGCAAGACCAGTCTATAATATTTCCTTCCATGTCAATACCGACAGCAGTACGCTCATCGGGACGGACACCTTTGTTGGGGGCGAAGTGCGTCTGCGCAACGGCCCGGTAGCCCAGGCGGCCGTATACGGCGGCTTCTGCATTCTGGATGAGATTAATATGGCAAAAAATGACGCTGTTGCCGTACTGCACTCTGTATTGGACTATCGCAGGCTGATCGATGTGCCGGGTTATGAATGTATCCCCATGCACCCCGCCACCCGTTTTATTGCCACAATGAATTACGGTTACGCAGGCACCCGGGAGCTAAACGAAGCCCTGGTTTCCCGCTTCACGGTGATCCGTATGCCCACTCTTCAGGCGCAGCAGCTGCACCGGCTTTTGCAGACCGATTCTCCCAACGCGTCTGATGAGAACATCGACCGCTGTATCGGTCTATTTATGGACCTGAACGAAAAAGCGATCAACGGAGAAATCTCCACCCATCCTGTGGACCTGCGCGGCATGATTACCGCCCTGCGTCTGATGACAGACGGTATGCGCCCAAAGGACGCAGTGGCAATCAGCATCACCAACAAATGCTTTGATGAATATGAGTACCAGCTGGTTCAGGATGTTGTGATGACAAGATTTGTCTGACGGGAGAGTGCCGTGAGTATTGATAGAGAGGAAAGCCTGTTTCTGACGGTTTCTGAGGACCATAGAGAACGGGCCTATCCGGAATATATTCTCCTTATGAGTGACCCATACCGAAAGGCCGGCGGAATGACCGCGGTGTACGAGGGCGTGATCCTGGGGGGCGGGGATAAGCTGTTTGGTCTGGAGGAGTTGAATCTGTGGCTCAGGCGGCACCGGTATGCGGCATATAATATGCATGTCCTGCTCCCCATCGTCCACATGTGCCTGGAATATACCGTACGCCGGAGACTGGAGCCTGAGCGCCCCGGCATCCCTGCCATGGCGGAACAAGCCGCCGGCCAGCTGCTGGAGTCCGATCCCCTGCGGCTGCGCCACTCCTCCCGGGGCTGGCTCAACATCTATTGGCTGACGGAACAGTTCCCACGGTGTGCGAATGAGGAGAGCCGCCGGGTTCTGAAACATTTTACCGGCTTTGAGGATGTACTGCAGCTGTTCCAGCGGCTGGTGCGGGACAGTGCGGCGTGTACGGACGCCCGGGCGCTGGTGGAGCAGGCGGTGCTGCTGTATAAAGAGGTCTTTACCAAGTACTTTGCCCCCGACCACAGCCACGACGAGCTTTCCGTGTTTGAAATTTCCAATGACGACATGTGGGAGGGAGAGTATCTTGCCCCGGACAGTGAGGAGCCTCCGGAGCCGGACAAGTCCGATCCTGCGCTGAACTACGAGAAGGCGGACATGGCGGCCAACGATGTTACCCTGTCCGAGGAGGCCATGGCGGCCATTCCCGAGTACCTTGCTCAAAACTTTGGCCCCAGCTTTCAGACGGAAAAGGCCCTGGCGGAGATTGAGCACACGGTCTGTGTAGGCATACACGAGGAGCGCAGGCTGCTGTTTACAGACGGCCTCCCGGAAAGCGCATACGAGGGAACCACCGCAAGGGCCGGTGCGCTCAAAGCGTGCAGGGATGCAAATCTGAGTATGCTGAAGGGGCACGAAGATTCTGCCCGACAGGGCATCCGGAGCATAGAACAGGCATTTCAAAACGCGCTGAATTTAAAAAATGATCCGGAGGTCTATCGTTCAGACCGGGGTGTACTGGTAAACAGCGCCCTCTGGAAGGTGGGCCGCTGTGAAGACCCCCAGCTCTTTCACAAAATATTTCGCCAGGATCAATCCACTGTCGTTGTGGAGCTGCTGATCGACGCCAGCGGCTCCCAGTCCGTCCGTCAGTCCATGGTGGCGCTGCAAAGCTATATGTTCAGCGCCGCCCTGAGCAGAATTCAGATTCCCCACCGGGTGATGAGCTACTGCACCTACGGAAATTATACGGTACTTCGGCGTTTTCGGGATTATGACGACAAACCAGCCACGGATCGGAAGATTCTGGAGTATCGGGCCACCTCCAACAATCGTGACGGCCTGGCGCTGGCCGCAGCCGGCATCGATCTTTTAAAGCGGCGGGAGGATCATAAAATTGTCATCGTTTTCAGTGACGGATTGCCCAACGACATGGTAAGCGGCAGAGTCCGCCCGGATGTCCCCGAAAAATACGTTGGGGACGCGGCCATACGGGACACCTGCTTTCAGGTCAGAAAGCTGCGCAGAGAGGGCGTGCATGTCATCGGTATCTTTTTAGGGGATGACGGCGAGCTGGAAAATGAGCGGATGATCTACGGCTCCTCCTTTTTGCGCATCCGTCGGGCGGAGGACTTTGGCGGCTCCGCCGGAAAACGGCTCAGTGAGACGCTGCTTTTGTTGTAATCAAGTGCCGCTGATGCACCCCTTTGGAATCCCTGGGATCCTATTGAAACCCAATCCGTTTTTATGCTGATGTACCACTCAAAAAGCAGCGTACAGGGCTTTGCCTCTGCACGCTGCTTTTTTCTGCCGTTTTAACGCAGATCCGCAAACCGGCCGCCTGTCAATCACAACACCCAGAACAGCCGGTCTGAGACAGCACCGCAATCAGCCGCTCCCGTGCGGCCTCCGGTGTGGATTCCGGCGGCAGTTTTGCCAGGTACGCCAATGCGTCATTCCAGTCCCGAAGCCCTGCCATATCGGGCTGAATTTTTTCCAGGTTTCGGGCCAATTGCGCCCGCTCCCAGTCATTTAGAAACCGAAGACTGGACAGATAGGCACAGCCCATTTGGGCCTGCATAACCTCCAACAGAGACATTTCCATATCCAAATCCCCCATAACATGTATCTCTTTTCAATTAACAGGTTCAACCTGTTAATATTATAGTTTAATCCTCTGAATAATACAAGAACAACCTGTATTATTTTTGTGAGGTGTTTTGATTGCAGAATCGGATTAAGCAGTTGAGAAATGAATACCATATGACACAGGTACGGCTTGGAATTGAGTTAGAGGTTTCCCAAGAGACCATCAGCGCCTATGAAAAGCAGAAACACTACCCCAGTTTTGCCCAGCTTCTCCGTCTTTCCAGCCTATTTCACGCCAGCATCGACTATATCATGGGACTATCTGATGTACGCAGCCCCGCGGACAGCAAAGAAAGCAGCACCTTAAAGAGGCTGATTGCTCTGGGCAAACAAATGAGCAATCAACAGCTGGAACTTGTCATTGCCTATGCACAGGGAGTTTTTGACGCCGCACAATAGATTTCACAAACAAAAAGGCTGATTCCCGCACTCATGCGTGAATCAGCCTTTTTGTTTCCCTTTGGACTCCTTCATCTGCCTCATATAAAAATCCGCGCCATCGGCAGTCCAATGGCGCGGATTTCTTTCCCTATTTAAACATTGGCATGGGCCAGCTTGGGCACCACCTCGGGCTTGGGCTCCCGGGGAACACTGGTCTCCTGATGGGTCAGCCCCTTGGCGTTGGCCAGCATCAGCTTGATCCGGTTCTCCTGGTTAATCTTGGTGGCCCCCGGGTCGTAGTCGATGGCCACCACATTGCTGTACGGATAGTCGTCCTTCAGCTTGCGGATCATGCCCTTGCCCACAATATGGTTGGGCAGGCAGCCGAAGGGCTGAGTGCATACGATGTTGTCGGTGCCGGAGTGGATCAGCTCCAGCATCTCGGCGGTGAGGAGCCACCCCTCTCCCATCTTGTTGCCGTCCCCCAGATAGCCCTGGACCAGCTTGTGCAGCTCCTGGAAGGTGCCCGGGGCCCGGAAACGCCCGGACCGCTCCAGCGCGGCAATCATATCCCGCTGGCAGCCCTCGATATAGGCCATGAACGCCCGGCAGGCCGCCTTTTTCACCAGCTTGCCGCCGTACAGCTCCACGTCGGCCACCCGATTGTAGATTTTGAAAATCATAAAGTCGGTCAGGCCGGGCACCACAGGCTCCACCCCCTCGCTGAGGAGGAACTTCTCCAGATTGTTGTTGCCCAGGGCGGAGAACTTGACATAGATCTCTCCCACCACACCCACGCGGACCTTGGGCTCCCCTGCCACGGGGATGGCCGCGAAATCGCCGCAGATCTCCTCAAAGACGGTCCGCATCTGGGCCCGGCTCATGCCCCGTCCGGCCTGGAAGCCGTCCACCAGCTTCTGGGTCCAGCGGGCAATCATATTGTCGGCCGCCCCCTGCTCCACCTCGTAGGGCCGGACCTGGTTTGCCACCCACATGATGAGGTCGCCGTACATCATGCCGTACACCAGCTTGCGGATCAGGCTGATGCTCAGGCTGAATCCCGGGTTTTTTTCCAGACCGAAGGAGACGGAGATAACAGGAATATACTCCATGCCCGCCTTCTCCAGTGCCTTCCGCAGCAGATGGATATAGTTGGAGGCCCGGCATCCGCCGCCCGTCTGGGTGATAAAGAGGGCCACCTTGTGGGGATCATAGCCTCCGTGCTTAATGGCGTCCATAAACTGACCAATGACCAGCAGGGCGGGGTAGCAGGTGTCGTTGTGGACATATTTCAGCCCTTCGTCCACCACATTGCGGCCGCCGTTGTTCAGCTGATCCACCCTGTAGCCCTCCAGCTCCAGCAGCTTCCGGAACATCCCAAAGTGGATGGGAAGCATCTGAGGCATGAGAATGGTATACTCTTCCTTCATCTCCTTGGTGAACAGCAGACGGCCATTATCGTCATATACTAATTTTGCCATATGTATATTCCTTTCTCCGGCTCAGGAGCTAGCCGCTATGTTATCCGGCCCGGCCGAACCTCTTTATCTTCCTTGCCTTCGGCGAAGGACCACACTTTTTTATTTCCACCACGGTGGAAATTGTACTGTTCAATTGGTCTTTCTGGCTTCAATGGCGGCCATCAGGCTCCGGATTCGAATTTTAACGGCGCCCAGATTGCTGATATCATCGATTTTCAGCTGGGTATAAAGCTTGCCGCCCTCCTCCAGGATGGAGCGCATCTCATCCCCGGTGATGGCGTCAATGCCGCATCCGAAGGAGACCAGCTGAATCAATTCCATATCCGGCTGGGTGCACACATACCGGGCGGCATTGTACATCCGCGCGTGATAGGTCCACTGATTGAGGACATGGCGGGGCGCCTTGTCCTCCAGGTGGGCCACCGCGTCCTCGGTGACCAGAACGAAGCCGTAGGAGGTAATCAAATCATTGATGCCGTGGTTGATCTCCGGGTCCATGTGGTAGGGCCGGCCGGCCACCACAAGGATGGGGCGCTTCTCCTGTCTCGCCTGGTCAATATACTGCCTCCCAACGGAGCGCAGGTCATTTTTATAGGCGTCGTAGGCCTCATATGCGGCCTGCACCGCCGCTGTGGTCTCCCGCTTGGGCACCTGGAACTGATTAAAAAACCACTCCCCCGCCTTCCTCTGAAAATCCTTGGGGCGGTGGAGGCCAAAATAGGGATCCAGATACTTTACCCTGCTCAGATCCGGGACATTGGCGGCCAGCAGCTCGGGGTAGTAGGCCACCACAGGGCAGTTATAGTTGTTGTCGCTGACCCCCTCGTTAAAATTGTAGGGCATACAGGGGTAGAAAATGGCATCCACTCCCGCCTCCACCAGGGCCTCCACATGGCCGTGGAGCAGCTTGGCGGGGTAGCACACGGTGTCTGAGGGGATGGTGCGCTGGCCCTTGAGGTACAGCTTCCGGGAGGACTCAGGTGACAGAACCACCTCGAAATTCAGCCGGGTGAACAGCTCGAACCAGAAGGGCAGGTTTTCGTACATGTTCAGCCCAAAGGGGATCCCGATCTTTCCTCTGGCGCCCGTTCCGCCGCCTCTCCCGCGCATGGCCCGCAGTTTTGCATATTTATAGCGCATCAGGTCGGGCAGGCTGCTGGGCTCCTCCCCCAGGGGGCGGGAACACCGGTTCCCCGACACGAACCGCCGGCCCCCGTCAAAGGCGTTGACCGTGAGGGAACAGTGATTGGTGCACAGACCGCAGGTGGCCGGTTTGGCGGTATGGGTGAATCGTTCCAGATCATGGGCGGTGAGCAGCGTGCTTTGCTCCAGATGGAGGTCCCGGGCGGCCAGGGCGGCCCCGAACGCCCCCATAATGCCGGCGATGGTGGGACGGATCACATTCCGGCCCAACTCCTGCTCAAAGGCCCGGAGCACCGCGTCATTGTGGAAGGTGCCTCCCTGGACCACAATGTGTTTTCCCAGATCATCGGGGGAGGCTGCGCGGATAACTTTATAAATGGCGTTTTTCACGATGGAGGTGGACAGGCCGGCGGAAATATCCGCCACACTGGCCCCATCCTTCTGGGCCTGCTTTACGCTGGAGTTCATAAACACGGTGCACCGGGAACCCAGATTCACCGGCTTCTGGGTAAACAGGCCCAGCCTGGCAAATTCGGCAATGTCGTATCCCAGGGCCTTGGCAAAGGTCTCAATGAAGGAGCCGCAGCCGGAGGAGCAGGCCTCGTTGAGCATAATGGAATCCACCGCGCCGTTGCGGATCTTAAAGCACTTCATGTCCTGGCCGCCGATGTCGATGATAAAATCCACGTCGGGCTCGAAGTGGGCTGCGGCTTTGTAGTGGGCCATGGTCTCCACCAGACCCAGGTCGCAGGAAAAGGCGTTTTTAATCAGATCCTCCCCGTAGCCGGTGACGGCGGCGCCCTTAATTTCAACGCGGCCGCCGCACAGCTGGTAAATATTTCTCAGCTGGTCCAGCACAATGGCCACCGGGTTGCCCTGGTTGGAGTGGTAATAGGTATACAGCAGGCCGCCGTCCTCAGTAATGAGGGCCAGCTTGGTGGTGGTAGAACCGGCATCCACCCCCAGCCAAGCGGGGCCGGAGTATGTGCGGATATCCGCCTCCGGCGGCTTTTTGGCGTTGTGCCGGGCACAAAAAGCGTCGTATTCCTCCTGGCAGGCAAACAGGGGCGGCATGGTGTCCACCAATGTAGTGGTGTCCACGCTCTCCTCCAGCTTTTTCAGCGCCTCCTCAAACAGGACGGGCGAATAGTCTGTGGCGCACAGGGCCGCGCCCATGGCGGCAAAGCAGTCCCCGTCCTGGGGAAACACCGCATGGTCCCCGTCCAGCTTCAGGGTATCCACAAACCGCTCCCGCAGTCCCATCAGGAAGTGGAGGGGCCCGCCCAAAAAGACGATTTTCCCTTTCAGCTCCCGCCCCTGGGTAAGTCCGGCCACCGTCTGATCCACCACCGCCTGGAAGATGGAGGCGGCAATGTCCTCCTTCCGCCCCCCCTGATTCAGGATGGGCTGAATGTCACTTTTGGCGAAGACGCCGCACCGGGAGGCGATGGGGTAAATCTTCTCATGCTTCAGGGACAGGGCATCCAGCTCCTGAACTGTGACATTCATCAAAGTGGCCATCTGGTCGATAAACGCGCCGGTGCCCCCGGCACAGGAGCCGTTCATCCGCTCCTCCAAAGCCCCGCCGAAGAAAATAATCTTGGCGTCCTCGCCCCCCAGCTCAATCACCGCGTCGGTGTCCGGGATATATGTATTTACCGCCGCCGCAGTGGCGTAGACCTCCTGAACAAAATCAATGCCGGAGGCGGTGGCCACCCCCAGACCGGCGGAGCCGGTGATGGTAACCTTGATCTTCTGTCCGGAGAGCATCTCCGAAACAGAGCGCAGTGTCTCACAGGCCCGCTCCCGGGTTTTGGAGTAGTGCCGCTCATAGGAGCGGAACAACAGCTTATTTTGCGCATCCAACACCACCACTTTCACCGTGGTGGACCCGATGTCGATTCCTACACGCAGACTCATAATAAATAACTCCCATCTTTGGGCATAAAGGCACACTCTTTTTTATTATGATAGTCGCTTCCCATATCAAAAACAACGAAATTAACGGATTCTTAACGCACGGAACCAAAGGAAAAACAGGAACTTAACAGCGAGAAAATCATCATTTTCACCATATCCCCATAATTTTTTTGGTAATTGTGACAGAAATATGAATGGGTGCCTCTCATTTCCAGGGGAGCCGCGGGGTCCGCTTTCAGACTCTCCTCCCTCTGTTCCGGTGAAGATACACCCTTCTGTCCCCCTTTCCACATAAAAAATCAATTCCCACACAAAAAGGCATTCCCCTGGTTAGCCCTTTTATGCGGGAATTATGAGGCGAAACAACATTGGCGCCTTAGCCGCTCTGTGGGAATCAGCTCTGTGTCCCCACGGCCCCCTGGGGGACACGGACCGTCTCAAACGGCCCGTGCCCTCCTCTGTCAGCTCACCGGACCGATCTCCACCACCAGGGTATCCCCCTCCTCCATGGGGAGAAGCTGGTTATAGTCAAAATGGAAGTTGATGCAGCTGCCGTCCCGCTCCCAGTACAGCACGCCCGGCACCTCCCGTCCGTTTTTGCTCGCCCTGATCCACCGGGCCGTCTCTTTCCGCTGGGCGGCGGTAGGGGCCGCAGGAGGCTCCCCCTCCACGCCGCAGGCCGTCAGCGCCGCCACCGTCTCTCCCCAATCCCGGGCACAAAAAGACAAGCGGCTGGACGAGGCCAGCAGGTACTCCACCGCTCCGGTCCGCCCTGTGATCTCCAGCGCAGAGCCATGATTGCCATAGCCCAGCCGGGTAACGGTGACACGGAGATCCGTTTCCCGAACCGCCTCATCGGTTGGGTTGGGACTAAAATCCCGGTTGACCTGCCATGCAAACTCCGGCAGTCCCACCCCGCCGGTGCCCCGGTCGGTACAGCGCCAGCTCCCATCCCCCTGCCGCTCCAGGCGGTACTCCAATATATGCAGTCCGTGTCCCGCCCAGGGGCCATCTATGGGCCATTCCAGGCCCGCCCCGGCCTGCCAGTAAACTGTGTTGGCCTTCACCGGGTCCACCGCCAGGGTAATATTGGCGCACAGGGCATCCTCCGTCTGCTGATAGACCTCCGCTCCGGCCAGCTGGGCATAGGTCACCGCCTGGGGGTGGCCGGGGCCCAGGGCTCGGTAATATTGGGCCAGAGCCTTCCCATACTCCTCCGCCGCCTGCCGGGGGTCGGTGACGGAGGCGGGCACCGCTGGATCCAGCATATCCCGCAGATTGCTCATCACCACATCCAAAACATAGTCAGCGTCCACCAGACCTTCAAAGCCCGCCTGCCCCACCTCCAGGGGAAATTCCCACAAAAAGATCTCGCAGGAGGCCCCGTCGGCCCGCCGGCTCTCCAGCAGGTGGAGCTTCATCCCGTAGGGGTGGAACAGGCCGTTTCCGTCGGCGTAGTTTCCCCCCGCCCATACGGCGTCCCCCAAATCCTCGATGGACAGCCCGTAATCCATGGCGTACAGGCGCACCGTCCCGTCCCTCAACAGATCGGGGTAGGTGGACAGCAGGCGGAACCCAGTGAGCTGAATGCCGGTATACCGGGCATCAAGGCCGTTCTGCTCAAATTCGTGGTTCCACTTCTCCAGCTCCCGGCCCAGAATCATATCCACCAACCCTTTTACAGGCGCCAAGTCGGACTGGACAATGCTTCCCTCAGGCTCCGTCCAGCATTGGCGGATAAGGCGGTGCAGCTCCGGCCCTTCACAGTACAGCTCCACGCTGCCCTGGCCGGCATGCCATTGCATCAATACTACATCCTCTCCCTGCCCGGCGGACAGGGTCAGGATGCCGCCGTCTGACAGTTCCAGTGTCACCTCCCACACATGATACCGGGCAAAATTGTCGCTGTCCTCCGGCCGGGCGACAGGGGCGTTCGCGGCCGCCCGGACCGCCCGGACCAGCTGCTCCCTGTCCGCCCTGTCGGGAGCTGAGGTGACGTCCCCGACGTGCAACCCCTGCAGCATAGACAGCAGCATGGACCTATCCTGACTTTCCGCCTCCCGGCACAGGTCCAGCACACTGTCCGTCAGCTCCTCCGGGATGATAAGGCCGGTGAGCATAAGACTGCCCCCGCCCCAGACATCAAGCCGCCAGTCCGACTTCCCCGCCTCCGAATCCCGGGCATCAGAGTCCTGATAGCCGACGATCAGCATCTCAGGCACAACCTTCTCATTCCCCTGCCCCTGAAGGACATCCTTCAGCGCCTCCGGAGTAAGACCGGTCTGTCCATTCCCCGTTAAAAAATCCTGGTTTTCCGTCAGCAGGTTAAGTATCCCGGCAGTATAGCCGGCCCTTTGCACCCGGTACCGGATGACCGCCGGTCTTTCCGCCGCCCTCTGGTTGGATACAAATTGGAAGCCATCCTCTGTTCGCCGCAGGGTGACCACCCGGTTTTCGCTGCCGTACCCGAAGGAATAATATAGAATCAGGATGTCCCCTCTCTGAAAGCCGGACGTTATGGAGATGGGATCCGTATTGGTGTCCCCATGGAGGCAATAGTAAGCTCCATATTCCGGCAGATAAGTAAATTTCTCCAGGCCGGTCTGCCCGGTCTGGTCCAGAGACAGGCCTGTATTGTCACGCAGGACGGCCGCCATCTCCTCCCTTGTCACCCGGTTTCCCCACACTCCCTGCCAGTCGTCCGAGCCGGTCAGCGCCTGCATCTCCTTCCGGGAGATGGGCTGCTCCTCCGGCAGACCGCTGCCGTTATAAAACAGCTGGAACATGTCAATGTCCTCCGGCCGCTCGTAGAAGCAGGTGAGAAACTGATTGTGGATATTCATCCCGTCCATGAGATTGAAAAATGTATCCTGGAACCAGGACAGTTCCTCGCCGGTGAGGGCCGCCCACGTATCACTGCGCTTCCACTGCTGCCGGGCCAGTTCCTGAAGCTGTGAAATGGCGGTACTGGGCAGGACGGCCAGAGGTTCGGCTCCGGGGTTGACCTCATTCAGGTAAATGAGGATGCAGGTCCCGCTGTCCTTCACGGGATAGAGATAGAACCGAAGCGGGGCGCCGCCCCCTGTGATAGACAGGGTGGAGGAGAACAAAGACGCACTCTGAAAGACGGAGTCAGATGGGTTTTCGGCGGTGTAGGGCTCCGCCTGAAGCAGCAGCGCCCGGGCCTGCTCCAGCAGGTCCTGGTCAGTGATGGGGTCGGGGTAGAGCTGACTGGAGTAGGGCGGCGGGCCGTATTGGACGGCCTGGGCGGAACCGGCCGCGTACAGGAAGCCGCTGTAACTGAGGGTCTGTGTACCGCCCCCAAACGCGAACACCGCCGCCAGGGCCACCAGCGCCGCCGCCCCGAAGAGGGCGGTCTTTTGGGTCTCCGGCTTTTTCACCAGCAGGGCGATGCGTTGCTGAATGGTCTTTTTGCCCCCAGTCATGGCGGTGGAGCAGGACAGCAGGTCCCGGGGCCGCATGCTCCGCCGGGCCACCAGCTCCACCAGAGTACGGCCATAGGGGATGCGCTCCGTTTCCCCCAGCCGCTTCACCGCTCCCTCGTCGCAGGCCAGCTCCCCGTCCCCCTTGGAAACCAGCACCGCCAGCCACACCAGGGGGTCGTACCAGTGGAGGGCCAGGGCCAGACACCGCAGGACGGCCCAGATATGGTCCCCGTGGGCATAGTGGGTCAGCTCATGGGCCAGAATATGCCGCCGCTGTCCCTCCGGCAGCGCCGCCGCCTCCGGCGTCAGGTAGACGGCGGGCCGCAGCAGACCGAAGAGGCAGGGAGAGGGCAGGCCCTCCGCTGTGTAGACGGGCAGAGGACAGCCCGGGACCTCCAGGGCCTTTCGGCTGCGCTTCAGCCCCATGGCAAAGCGCAGGTTGGCCCTCGCCAGCACCAGGGACATCACGCCCCCACCGGCGCACCACAGGAAAACGGCCAGGTCCCCGGCAGGCGCCATGAAAAAATAGTGGGTGGTGGCCTCCCGGTCGACGACCACCCCGCCGGAGTAGTACTCCCGCCCGTCGGGCAGACCGATGGCCGTCCGGTCTATGATGGGCTGTGTCAGCTCCGGCCTGCCTGGATCGACCTGCTCCGGGATGGCGTAGACCATCTGCCGGTCCATCCGGCCGGCCACATCGGACAGCAGGCCGGCCGCACGGGACGGGGCGGGCAGAAAGGGCATCTGGACCGGTACCAGCAGCCGGACCAGCACCACCGCCCACAAAGCGTATCTCAGCCGGGCGGACAGCCTGTTTCGGCACAGATGCCGCACCGCCAGCACCACCAAGACCAGCGCGCCGGAGGCGGCGGCCCATTGGGTCAGCAGCTTCATCTCTCTCCCTCCTCCGCCTGTTTCAATATCTCATAGAGCTCCTCTATTTCCGCCCTGGACAGAGCTTTCTCGCTGGCCATGGCGGACACCATCAGCCCTACGCTCCCCCGGTACACCTTGTCCAGAAAGGACCGGGTCTCCCGCAGGACCGCCCCTTCCCGCTCCACCGCCGGAAAGTAATGCCGGGCGCGTCCCTCCATCCGGCAGGAAATCAGCCCCTTCTCCTCCATCCGCCGCAGGGTGGTGATGGTGGTGCTTTTGGCCCAGCCCACCTTCTCCCCCAGGGCGGCCACCAGCTCCATCACCGTCATGGGACTTTTTTCCCACAGACACTCCAGCACATACCACTCGCTGTTGGTCAAAGTCAATTCTTCCATACCCCTCACCTCATTGGTCTACTATGTAGACCTATTATATCACCATTGGTCTACACTGTCAACCAATCCGGCCTCCCTGATGTAAAACCGGAAAAGAATTTTTCCCCTGCTCTTGCGCAAACTGACAGAGTATTTTATCATGGAGAAAACGGGAAAAGGGGGGCGGAGATATGAGGAAGAATGCCTTATCCGGTCTGCGTCTGAACTCCTGGCAAAGGCAGCTCTTCATCGGCATATTTACAGCCCTGAGCAGTCAGCTCTATCTCTCCGCCTGGGCGGAGGGTTTTCGCCTGTCCGCCGCCGCCGTCCTGTATCCGGCCCTGCTGGTCACCATGATGCGGGACAGTCATCGCCCCACCTCCGGTCTGGTTACCGGGCTGTGCGTCACCCTTTTCCGCACCGGAGTGGATTTGATGCAGGGCATGCTCCTCCTGCCCGCTCTGGCCCTGGAGTACCCGGGAGGCGTATTCTACCTGTGCTATGACTGTATCCTCTGTCTGCTGGTGCGGGACCGGCGCTCCGTCTCCCCCCTCTGGCTGTGGCCTTCCTTCTTCCTGTGCGACCTTCTGTCCAACACGCTGAACCTGCTCCTCTCCAGCCGTCTGACCCTTACCGGCCCATCCTCCGCCCTGGCGTCGCTGGCCGCGCTGGCCCTGGGCCGCTCTCTGGCCGCTTCCGCCCTCCTATGGGCCGCCCGGGGATACCGCCAGCTTCTGCTGCGGGAGGATCACGAACGGCGCTACCGCCATCTCTTTCTGATGACCGCCAATCTGAAAACCGAGCTGTACTTTTTGAAGAAGGACGCAGAAGACATTGAAGCAGTTATGTCCAACGCCTACCGCCTGTACGAACAGCTGGAAGAAACCCAGCCCTCCGGAGAGGCCGCCGCCCTGGCCCTCTCCATCGCCCGGGACGTACACGAGGTAAAGAAGGACAATCTGCGCATCATCCGGGGGATTGAGGCGGAGGTGGCCGGGGCCTATGATGGAGAATTTATGGCCCTTTCCGACCTGCTTCATATTCTCCAGGTCTCCACCCGCCAGCTCCTTGGCAGTCAGCGGGCGAACATCCGGCTGGAGTGCCGCTTTGAGGAGGACTTGCCCATACGGGAGCACTACCTGCTTCTGTCCGTCCTTAAAAATCTGGTCACCAACGCCCTGGAGGCCATTCAGTCTGACAGCGGGCGGGGCACCGTTCAGGTGGACTGCTTCACCCGGGGAGACCGTTTTTGCCTGGTGGTCAGTGACAACGGACCCGGAATCCCGGCCCGGGCCATGAAGCTGCTATTCCAGGTGGGCTATTCCACCAAATTCAATCCAGATACGGGAGATATCAGCCGAGGCGTAGGCCTGCCCGCCGTCCAATATATTGTAAAGGAGCTGGGGGGCACCGTTCAGGCCCAGTCGGAACCGGGCCGGCGCACCCAATTTCAAGTAGAACTGCCCATAGCAGCGCTGACAGGAGGGGCCTATGAGAATTTACATCATTGAGGATGACGACACCATTATCAGTATTCTGGAAGACATTGTGGAACGCAACAGCCTGGGCTCCATCTGCGGGGATACCGCCGACGGTCCCCCCGACCTGGACCGTATCCTTGCCGTGGATCCGGACCTGATCCTGGTGGATCTGCTCATGCCTGGAAAAGACGGGATTCAGGTGGTGCGTGAACTGCGGGAACGGGGATGCAGAGCCAAGTTTTTGATGATCTCCCAGGTATCCGCCAAAGAGCTGATCGCCAAGGCCTATGCCGCCGGAATTGAATTTTTCATTCAAAAGCCCATCAATCTGATTGAGGTACGCCAGGTGATCCAGAACGTGGCCCGCCAGATAGAAAATGAGCGCACCCTCCACGCCATTCAAAGTGTCTTCGTCAACCGCGCCCCCATCCCCCTTCCGGAGGACCGCCATGCCCGGGAGCGGCGGAGGCTGAAGTATATCCTCAGCCAGCTGGGGGGCAGAAAGTCAAGCAAGTGCAACACCTAAATTATGGAACACTTCGGCAGGTGAGCGCCAGCCGAGGCATTTTCTGGGACGAGAATTGATAAGATCGACAACGGAATCTACAAACTTTT
>Ga0129317_1001042_pt1 | contig 22904 bp, 23 predicted proteins | sample Cm1ome_FD_94430 | JGI IMG/M metagenome (GOLD analysis project Ga0129317, IMG submission 94430) | Eastern black-and-white colobus group fecal microbial communities from Wisconsin, USA - Cm1105 metagenome | ecosystem: Host-associated > Mammals > Digestive system > Large intestine > Fecal | place... | reverse complement strand
GCACAGGCTCCGCACCTGCTTCGCAGGGTGGCCGCTGGTATGGGCCGAGGTGGCCGTTTTAATCGGACCAGGTGGCCGCTGAGATCGGGCACCCGTGGCCGCTGGAGAGGGCCTTATGCAATGGGCTGCCGGAATCATGTTTTTGGCTATGTCTGCCAGCACCTGCTGGCAGGTTATCAGCCGCTATGTTCTGAAAAAATCCAGCATGTGGACCCAAGACCTGTCCCTGTTCCTGTTCGTTTGGATCGTCCTGCTGGGAGCCGCTGCTGCGGTCTATAAGGGAAAGCATACCGCTGTCACTCTGATCGCGGCCCAGTTTCCAAAGCCCCTTCTGGCTGTGGTTGACTATTTTGCCATTCTGGCAGTGCTTGGCTGCTCCCTGCTGATCACCAAGACCGGCTACAGCTACTTCCTGCAGAACGTGGGTAGCAAGTCCAGCGGCCTGGTGATCTCCCTGGGCTGGCCCACTGCGGCGCTGCCCGTTGGCGGCACGCTGATGATGCTGCTGTCTGTGGGCTCCCTGATGAAAAAGCTTCCTGCAGGAAAGGAGGAGAAGAAGTGAACCCTGCCGCCATTCTGATGATCACCTTCTTTGTTCTGATGATCCTGAAGGTTCCCATTGCATATTCCCTGCTTCTCTCCGCCGTGGCAACCCTGATGTCCATGAACGGCGTCAACGGCATCCCCATGACCATGATCGCCTCCAGTACATATGCGGCCATTGCCAAGCAGTCTCTGCTGGCCATTCCCTTCTTTGTGTTATCCGGCAATATCATGGTGGTGGGCGGCATCGCCAAGCGGCTGGTGGATTTCTTTTATGCCATCGTCGGCAAGATCGCCGGCGGTCTGGCCCATGCCGCCACGCTGGCCTGCATGTTCTTTGCGGCTCTGTCCGGCTCCTCTGCGGCCACTTGCGCGTCCATTGGCAAAGCCATGATCCCCGAGATGGAAGCCCACGGCTATGATCGTTCCTTTTCCGCGGCAGTGATCGCCACCGGCGGCATACTGGGTATGATTATCCCACCCAGCATCGCCATGATCGTCTACGCCCAGATCGCAGAAGTTTCTGTTACTCAGATGTTCACCGGCGGTGTGGTCCCTGGGATTTTGGGCGGTCTGGTCATTATGGTCTACGCCTACTTCTTCGCAAAGAAGCACCACTACAAGACCTCCCAGGACGATGTGAACAGGGTCGGCCTGTGGGCCACCTTTAAACACGCTTTTTGGGCTTTGACCTTCCCTCTGGTGATTCTGGGCAGCATTTACGGCGGCATCTGCACGGCTACCGAGGCCTCCGCCATCTCTGTGCTGTATGGTTTGATCGTGTCCTTCATCTATCAGGAGATATCCTGGGAATCGTTTAAGCACGCTGTGGTGGACGCCGTGTACGACACTGCCACCATCCTGCTGATCATGGCCACCTCCAGCCTGCTGGGCTGGCTGTTGACCGTGCTGCAGATCCCTCAGACCATGACCACCTTTATGATGTCCATCTCTGAAAATCCCCACGTGATCCTGCTGCTGATTTTGATGCTGTACCTGATTATCGGCTGCTTTATCGGAACCTCTCCCGCAATCGTGCTGGTGGTCCCCATCCTGCTGCCGGTGGTGCGCGCCCTGAATGTGGACTTGGTATTCTTTGGCGTGTTCACGGTATTTTCTCTGGGTATCGGCCTCATCACTCCACCGGTAGGCACCGACCTCTTTGTCATATCCGGCATTTCCAAGCTGAAGATCGAGGCGGTCATCAAAGCGGTGATCCCCTTTATCATTCTTTACACGCTGTTGTGTATCGTGTTCATCTTCTGCCCCATGATCATCACCGCGCTTCCCAGCCTTGTTTCCGTCTGAGTGCCCTGTAACGCCAAAAGATTATGCGAAGGAGAAAACTGAAATGATGAAGAAAGTATTCGCAACCATCCTTGCTCTGGCCATGTTCATCTCCCTGGTGGCCTGCGGCTCCACTTCCGGTTCCTCCGCTCCCGCAGCGTCCTCCGGAGGCGGCGCTGCTACCTCCGCGCCCACCGCCTCCACAGAGAAGATCACCCTGAAGCTGACTCATCCCAACCCGGAGTCCCATGTATTCCACAAGGCTTCCGTGATGTTTAAGGAGGAAGTGGAGACCCTGACCAACGGCAACGTCACCGTAGAGATTTATCCCAACGGTCAGCTGGGCGACTCCAAGGAGATCATCCAGTCTGTGTCCATGGGTGCCGTGGAGCTGAACATTTCCAGCTCTGCCCAGTTTTCCGTATTCAATGATGAACTAAATGTTCTGGATCTGCCCTTCCTGTTCCCCACCCGTGAGGACGCCTATGCCCGGCTGGACGGTGACGCGGGCGCCCGGCTGGCCGAGGGGCTGGTGGACAACAACGTGAAGGTTCTGGGCTATCTGGATGGCGGCTACCGCAACATGTTCAACTCCAAGCGCGCTCTGGAGACCCCCGCTGACTTTCAGGGGCTGGCCGTCCGCGTGCAGGACTCCGAGGTGTACTTCGGTATGATGAATGCATTAGGCGCCATCCCCTCCTTTCTGCCCTGGGGCGACCTGTACGTTTCCATTCAGCAGGGCGTTGTGGACGCCGGTGAATCCGGCCTGGCCCAGATCGCTGGCCAGCGCTTCTATGAAGTAGCTCCCTATATCTCCCTGACAAACCATACCTTTACCACCAACATGTTTGTTATCAACCAGGCCAAGTGGGATTCTCTGCCCGCCGACTATCAGGCGGCCATCCAGTCTGCCGCCGAAAAGATGGTGGCTTTTGAGCGCGAGCAGGTACTGGTTGATGAAGAAAATGCCATCACCACGCTGAAGGACAATGGCGCCACCATAAGCGAGGTCAACGCCGCTGATTTCCAGGCCGCCGTGGCTCCCGTATGGGATGATTTTGCCGCCAAGTTCGGCCAGGAGTTGGTGGACCTGTTCACCAAGTGAGGAGTTGCCCATGATCTATCGTGAATTGGGCCGGACGGGAGTCAAGGCATCCATTTTGGCCCTTGGAGGCCATGAATACATGGCCAATGGAAAATCCCGCGGTTTCAACGAAAACCGCCAGCTGGCAGCTACTCCCGGCTACATCTTTGAGGGTTTCATCAATAAAAACCGGAAGCAGGTGCTGCTGAAGGCTTTGGAACTGGGCATCAACTACTTTGATCTGACTCAGGATTCTGAAAAGCACGCCTTTGCCCAACTGATGAAAGACGTCACCCTCCCCTTTGAAATCTACATTCAGACCAGGCCGGAGGGGATGCTGTACGATTACGATCCCTTCAACACCAAAATGGCTGAATATGACACGCTGAAAAGGGAGGTCGTCCGCATCAACAAGATGCTGGGGATGGACCGGGTGGATTTTCTAAACCTGGCCCCGCTCCAGACTGCTTTCGACCACGACCCCGATTACATGGAAAAGCTGGCGGACAACGTCCGCCGGCTGAAGCAGGAGGGGCTCATCCGCTTTGCCTGTGCCGATACCTTTTCCGGTGAGGAGACCTACCTCCGGCTGATCCGGTCCGGCGTGTTCGACGTGATGTACGTCAACTATAACTTTGCAGACTGCCGTGCCCTCGACAAGGCCATTCCCGTTGCCCGTGAGCAGGGTATGGGCATCGTGGGCCGGGAGGCCTACCTGAAGGGCCATCTGTTCCGGTCCATCGCGCCAGAAATGGGGCTTACCGACGTATCTCACCTGGCTGATGCCGCCTTCAAGTGGTGCTACCAGAATCAGGGAGCGGACCTGGTGGTCTACGGCACCAATAAAGTAAAAAATCTGGAGCATGCCGCCCGTCTGCTCTCCGGCAGCCTCTCCCTGACCGAGGAGGATATTGCCCTGCTAGAGGGGGCACGGAACACCGAGGCCTGGAAAACCTATTATCAGCAGAAGAACCGGCAGTTTGCCGGCCTGGTAAAATGACTTTCTCCCCAGCCGTCCCTGAAGCAGCTTTAGGGACGGCTGCCCCATTCCAGACAGCGTCCTTCCGCTGCCAAAATATTCTCCGCACATGAACAATGAGATTCAGCGAGAAACAATAACAAGTTTGGGATTTTACAAATAAAGAAAACGATGCTATTCTTATTACGACAAAGATATAGAGAGGATGGGTCCCATGAAAGTTCTGATTGCCGGCGGCGTGGCTGCCGGCACCAAAATCGCGGCAAAGCTCAAACGGGAGGACCGCGGCTGCGAGGTCAGCATCCTGACCAAGGGCAAGGATATCTCCTATGCGGCCTGCGGCCTGCCCTACTACGTAGGAGGCGTCATCAATACCCGGGACGAGCTGGTGGTTAACACGCCAAAGGACTTTGCCGCCCTCACCGGCGCCTCAGTCCGTACCTGCGTGGAAGTTACGGGACTGGACCGGGCGGCCAAAACCGTTACGGCTAAGGATCTTGCCACCGGCGAGTTCTTTACCGAGAGCTATGACAAGCTGGTCATCGCCACCGGTGCCCATCCGTTCGTCCCCCAGTGCGAGGGGGTGGATCTGGAGAACGTGTTTTTTATGCGGACTCCGGATGATGCCGACGGCCTGCGCAGGAAGGTGGATTCCGGTGAGGTGAAGCGTGCTGTCATCGTAGGAGGCGGCCTCATCGGCCTGGAAGTGGCCGAAAACCTGGCGGATCGGGGCGTCAAGACCTCTGTCATTGACTTCGCGCCCCATATTCTCTCCGAGATGCTGGACCCGGAGATCTCCGAGTATCTGGAAAACGTGATGTCTGAGGTGGGGATTATGCCCTTCACCGGCGTGGCTCTGGAGGGGATCACCGGCAACGGCAAAGTGGAGAAGGTACTCACCAGCAGACGGCCCATGAAGGCGGACGCTGTAGTGCTGGCTATGGGCTTCCGCCCCAATACCGCGTGGCTGGCGGACAGCGGCATCGAGATGTTTAAGGGGACCATTTTGGTGGATGAGCATATGCTTACCAACGATCCCGATATCTATGCCGCTGGTGACTGCGCCCTGGTAACCAGCCGCATCACCGGCAAGCGGCAGTGGTCCGCCATGGGATCCACAGCCAACATCTGCGGTCGGCTGGCATCCATGCACATGGCCGGCAGTCCCGCCGCACCGGCTTACCCGGGGGTTTTGGGCACCGGCATCGCCAAACTGCCTGGGACCAACATGGCCCGGGTGGGCCTGACGGAGAAGGCCGCCAAGGAAGCTGGATACGACGTGGAAACCATTGTAACCGGCGTGGATGACAAGGCCCACTATTATCCCGGCTCCGGCAAGTTTCTTACCAAAATGATCTGCGACCGCCAGAGCCACAGGCTGCTGGGCATTCAGGTGCTGGGCAGTGGCGCCGTGGACAAGATGGCGGACATCGCCGTCACCGCCATTTCCCTGGGGGCTAAGCTTGAGGACCTGCAGAACTGCGACTTTGCCTATGCGCCTCCATTCTCCACCTCCATCCATCCCTTTGCCGTTACCGTTAACGCCCTGCTGAACAAGCTCTGCGGTGCTGTAGTGACCTTCACTCCTGTAGAATACGCCGCCGGTGCCGCCCAGGGCTACCGCTTGGTAGACTGCTCCATCCAGCCCAGTGTTCCCAACGCCCCCTATCTGGATATCAGCAAAATCAACGGCGTGATGGAGGAATTTGCCACGGATGAGAAGCTGCTGCTGGTGTGCTCCACCGGCAAGCGGACCTATCTGGCCCAGAACCGCCTCAAGTACTACGGTTACCAGAACACCCGTGTCCTGGAGGGCGGCACTCTGTTCAACACCGCCATTCTGGACGCATGATCCTGCGGGCGATTATCAACACGAACGAAAAGGAGATTTGAGATTATGCTGAGCATCACTGCTGCTGAGAAGAAAGCTCTAAAGGGCCGCGGCTACATTATGACCAACGACGGTGAGCATTTTGTTGCCCGTATCATTACCATCGACGGTCTGCTGAGCGCTGAGGAACTGTCTGTCATCACCGAGGCCGCCAGGAAATTCGGCGATGGCCGGGTGGCCATGACGTCCCGCCTGACACTGGAGGTTCAGGGTTTAACCTACGAGAACATAGAACCCTTCAACGAGTACATTGCCCAGGTAGGTCTATACACCGGCGGAACCGGCTCCCGGGTGCGCCCCATCGTGGCCTGCAAGGGCACTGTCTGCGTCCATGGACTCATCGACACCCAGGCTCTGGCCCGTGAGATCCACGAGACGTTCTATAAGGGCTGGTATGATGTGAAGCTGCCCCACAAGTTTAAAATCGGCATCGGCGGCTGCCCCAACAACTGCATCAAGCCGGGCCTGAACGACTTCGGCATCATGGGCCAGCAGGTCCCCTGCTACGATTCTGATGAGTGCAACGGCTGCAAAAAGTGTTCGGTCATGGATGCCTGCCCTCTGAAGGTTGCCCATCTGGACGAGGACGGCATCATGCAGATCGACCAGGAACACTGCAACAATTGCGGCAAGTGCATCGGCACCTGCCACTTTGACTGCGTCACCGAAAAGACCACCGGCTACAGGATCATGGTGGGCGGCATCTGGGGCAAGCGCCAGCGCCTGGCCACCGTCATCGACGAAATCTACACCAAGGAGCAGGTCCTTGAAATGATTGAGCGCGCGCTGCTGCTGTACCGTGAGCAGGGCCAGACTGGTGAGCGCTTCGGTGTCTTTATCGAGCGCATTGGCACCGACAATTTCGTGGCCCAGCTCAAGGCCGGTGACGTGATGGAGCGGAAGCAGGATATTCTGAATGCCCCCCTGCATCTGGAAGGCGGCGCCACCTGCTGATTTCTCCCCTCTTCCCATGTGCTTTAACCAAAAGGCTGCCGGAGCAGATGCTCCGGCAGCCTTTTTCTTTGGGCAAAAATCGGCTCCGGCGGAGATACCGCCGGAGCCGGGTATTGTGAATCTGTATTTGCTGAATAGAAGGCAAAACAAAGTTTTACCCCAAATCCGTTAGGCCTCTTTCTGGCAGGAAGAAAGGCCCCAAGGGGACTCAGTTCTTCAAACTTTGCATGGGGGCGGGGATACGGCCCCCCCGGGCCACAAACTTCTCCGCAGAGAAGGGATGGACGGGCTGAACGGGGGCAGAGCCCAGCAGGCCGCCGAATTCCACCGTGTCTCCCACCTTGCAGCCGGGGGCGGGGATCAGGCGGACGGCGGTGGTCTTGGAGTTGACCATGCCGATGGCAGCCTCGTCGGCAATGATGGCGGAGATGGTCTCGGCGGGGGTGTCCCCCGGCACGGCAATCATATCCAGGCCCACGGAGCACACGCAGGTCATAGCCTCCAGCTTGTCCAGGGTCAGGGCCCCGGAGGCGGCTGCGGCAATCATGCCCTCGTCCTCGCTGACGGGGATAAAGGCGCCGGACAGTCCGCCCACGGAGGAGGAGGCCATGACGCCGCCTTTTTTCACTGCGTCGTTGAGGAGGGCCAGGGCGGCGGTGGTGCCGTGGGTCCCGCACACCTCCAGACCCATCTCCTCCAGAATCCGGGCCACCGAATCGCCCACTGCGGGGGTGGGGGCCAGAGACAGATCCACGATGCCGAAGGGGGTGTCCAGGCGGCGGCTGGCCTCCTGGGCCACCAGCTGGCCCATGCGGGTGATTTGGAAGGCCGTCTTTTTAATGGTCTCAGCCACCACGTCGAAGGGCTGACCCTTCACGGACTGAAGGGCGTGGTGTACCACCCCGGGACCGGAGACCCCTACGTTGATGACCTTTTCCGGCTCTCCCACCCCGTGGAAGGCGCCGGCCATAAAGGGGTTGTCCTCCACCGCGTTGCAGAATACCACCAGCTTGGCACAGCCGAAGCCCCCTTTGTCGGCGGTGCGCTCAGCCAGTTCCTTGATGGTCCTGCCCATCAGGCCCACCGCGTCCATGTCGATCCCCGCCTTGGTGGACCCGATATTCACCGAGCCGCACACCAGCTCGGTGGTGGACAGGGCCTCTGGAATGGACTGGATCAAAATACGGTCCGCCCGGGTCATCCCCTTCTGGACCAGGGCGGAAAAGCCGCCGATAAAGTTCACGCCGGTGGCTGCCCGGGCCCGGTCCATAGCCACGGCAAAGGGGGTATAATTATCCGTATCAGCGGCAGCGGCCACCAGGGCGATGGGGGTGACGGAGATACGCTTGTTGACGATGGGGATGCCAAACTCCTTCTCAATGGCCTCGCCGGTGGCCACCAGCTTTTCGGCGTAGCGGGTGATCTTGTCGTATACCTTCTGGCAGGACACCTTCACGTCACTGTGGGCACAGGACAAAAGGGAGATTCCCATGGTAATGGTGCGCACATCCAGATGCTGCTGGTCGATCATCCGGATGGTCTGCATGATTTCGTTCTGATTGAGCATAAACTGCCTCCTGTTGTTTCAGCTGTTCCACTGCGGGAACGGGTTCCCCTGGAACCCGCCCGGCAGGGCGGGGCGAGGGATACGAAGTCCGCGCTTCATGCCGCCGCAGGCGGCCACCGAAGCGAAGCCCAGCGGAGCGGGTTCGGTTCGGAACGGACGAGCGACGCAGCGACCGAGCTCCGCCCGGCAGGGCGGGGCGAGGGATACGAAGTCCGCGCTTCATGCCGCCGCAGGCGATCACCGAAGCGAATCCCAGCGGAGCGGGTTCGGTTCGGAACGGACGTGCGACGCAGCGACCGAGCTCCGTCCGGCGGGGCGGGGCGAGGGATACGAAGTCCGCGAGGACGCTGTCACGCCTCCGTTCCCTCGCGGCCTGGGACATAGCTTCTCCGTCTCCGGTCCAGGCTCCCCTGCTCGCGGCCTCCGCGCTTCTCAGATCCGGTGCATGGCGTTGAAAATGTCCTCCCGCTGCAGACGGATGGACAGCCCCTGTTCCTGCCCGGCCCGCTCCAGCAGGTCTGACATCTCGCCGATGGAGGCGGTACAGGCGGCGGTATCCACCAGCATAACCATGGTGAAATACTCCTGGAGGACTGTCTGGCTGATATCCAGAATGTTGATGTTGTGCTGAGCCAGCAGGGAGCACACAGCGGCGGTAATGCCCACTCTGTCCTTGCCGATTACGGTGACAATTGCGTTCATATCATTTCAATCCTTTCAAAATAACCTTGCTTTCAGCGGGCATTTTATCCACAGTACTATCCTTCCCGGGCTGAAAACACAGACCTTCAGGTCTAATTCAGTTCGTCCAGGGTCAGCTCAAAGCCCTCTAAAAAATGATCCATGAAGTAACCCAGTGCGGGGGAGGTGTTTTGACAGAGGGCTGCATAAGTTTGTTCCTTCGCCTTCTTAAATTCCGTGTTCCCCGCCTTCAGTTCCTCCACGCACTTGAGGTATGCGGACAACTTGTCCGCAGCCTTGACCAGCGCATAAACTTCCGGGTCAGGTATGGTGACAGCATCCTCAAAGTCCCCGCGCAGGTCCGGAGGCAGCATGGACAGCAGCTTCTTTTCGGCCACCGCTTCCACTTGCTTGTAAGCCGTCTGAATATCCGGGTTGTCATATTTAATGGGGGTGGGCATATCGCCGGTAAGGATCTCGGTGGCGTCGTGATACAGGGCGGCCACCGCCACCGTACCCGGATCCACCTGCCCGCCGAAATACCGGTTTTGAATGACTGCCAGGGCGTGGGCCAGGACGGCTACCATGTGGGAGTGCTCCTGGATATTCTCAGAGCTTGTATTGCGCATCAGACCCCACCGGTTGATGTACCGCATCCGGGCAATCATTGGGAAAAAGTAACTGGGCACGGACAATTCTCCTTTCACAGAAAATCTGAGATGTCCAATATTCTATCACAGTGTAAGAGGGATGTAAACCGCCGGAAGGGGGCAGAGGCAGAAAAAGGGGCGGTCCGGCCTTATTTCTTGCCATCCCTCCTTTCCTCTGATAAAATTAAGCCAACATCCAAGAAAAAAGGGGGGGGCCACCCATGGCCAAAAAAAACACCCGGAATACCAAGGGAAGGATCATTCAGGCTGCCTGGAGCCTGTTTTACCGCCAGGGTTATGACGACACCACGGTGGAGGAGATTATTGGGGCCTCCGGCACCTCCCGCGGCTCCTTCTACCACTACTTTGAGGGGAAAGACGCTCTGCTCTCCTCCGTCTCCTTTCTCTTTGATCAAAAGTACGAGGAGCTGATGGAAACAATGGATCCGGAGCTGGACCGGTTTGACCAGCTGATGTATCTGAACCGGGAGCTGTTCTCCATGATCGAAAATTCCATTTCCCTGGACCTGCTGGCCAGGCTGTACTCCTCCCAGCTCATCACCCGTGGGGACAAGCACCTATTGGACCATAACCGGACTTATTATAAGCTGCTGCGTCAGATCGTTCTCCAGGGGCAGCAGCGGGGGGAGCTGCGGGGGGATGTCACCGTCAGTGAGATGGTCCGGGTTTATGCTTTGTGTGAGCGTGCGCTCATCTATGATTGGTGTCTGTCCAACGGGGACTATTCCCTGGTTCAATATGGACGGAGGATGATGCCCATGTTTTTTCAGGGATTTCGCGTGAAGTAAATTTGTCAATTATGTACAGCATTTAAAATTAAAAAATGTATGGATTAAAACCACTGATATAAAAAGAAAAAATGATAGAAAATTAAATAGTATATAGAATTTGTTCTGTACTTCATTCTCTATTTTATTCTTGCTGTTTATATGGTAAAATAGCTTCGGCCGCCGCGTGTAAACGCCGGCGGTCTGTTGTTCTCCCCGAGACGGATCCCGGGTGATGGGCATGTGTGTGGAAAAAAGCGGCTGGGCCGCAAAAGGAGAGAGAGTATGACAACTGCACAGATCTGTATTATGGCGACCATTATTGTATATTTATGCCTGGTTATTTTTACCGGAGTAATGATCGGCCATCGATCCAAAAAGAGCGCTGAGGGCTTTTACCTGGGCGGACGGGGCATGGGTCCCCTGGTGACGGCTATGAGCGCCGAGGCATCTGACATGAGCAGTTACCTGCTGATGGGAATCCCGGGCCTTGCCTACCTCAGCGGTGTGGCTGACGCCAGCTGGACCGCCATTGGTCTGGCCTTTGGTACCTACCTGAATTTCCTTCTGGTGGCCAAACGACTGCGCCGGTTTAGTGTCCGGCTGGACGCCATTACCATCCCCAGCTTTATTTCCAAGAGATATGGGGAAAAGAAGCCCGTTATTATGTGCATCTCCGCGCTGGTTATTTTGATTTTCTTCGTACCCTATGTGGCCTCAGGCCTGGCCGCCATCGGCAAGCTGTTCAACAGCCTGTTCGGCTGGAATTACATGATAGCCGTGGTGATTGGAGCCGTGGTGATCATCAGCTACACCTCGGTGGGCGGATTTTCCGCCGTAGCCACCATGGACCTGATCCAGTCTATCATTATGACCATCGCCCTGTGCATCATCGTGGTCTTCGGAGTGGTACAGGCAGGCGGCATGGAGGCGGTGCTGGACCATGCCCGGACCCTGCCCGGCTATCTGAATTTCAATGAAACCTATCTTGCTTCCTCCGGCTCTGCCGAGCCCTATGGTCTCATCCGGATCGTCTCCATGATGGCCTGGGGCCTGGGCTATTTCGGCATGCCCCATATTCTGGTGCGATTCATGGCGATACGGGATGAGAATGAGCTGAAGCTGTCCCGGCGCATCGCCTCTGTGTGGGTTGTAATCTCCATGGGTGTGGCGGTGTTCATCGGGATCGTGGGCCACGCTGTGTCCAGCGCGGGCCGCATCCCCATCCTGGAGGGCAGCGCCACCGAGACCGTGATCGTCCAGCTGTCCGACCTTTTGTCCCGGTACGGCGTCTTCCCGGCCATCGTGGCCGGCTGCATCCTGGCTGGAATTCTGGCTGCTACCATGTCCACTGCCGACTCCCAGCTGCTGGCCGCCTCTTCCGCTTTCTCTGAAAATATTGTGCAGAATGTGTTTGGGATCAAGCTTACAGAAAAGCAGAACATGCGCATCGCACGGCTTACCGTCGTGGTGATTGCCGTCATTGCCCTCTTTTTGGCCGCCGATCCCAACAGCAATGTGTTTAAAATCGTCTCCTTTGCCTGGGCCGGATTCGGGGCCACCTTCGGACCCGCCATGCTGTGTGCCCTGTTTTGGAGGAGAAGCAATCGCCAGGGCATTTTGGCCGGTCTGGTAGCGGGTACGGTGATGATCTTCCTGTGGAAATTCATGGTCCGGCCCATGGGTGGGATCTGGGACATCTATGAGCTGCTGCCCGCCTTTGCCACCGCATTGGCCGCCATCGTAGTGGTGTCTCTGGCAACTCCCGCTCCTGAGCAGGATGTTTTGGACGCCTTTGACGCTTATAACAAATAAAATAAACAAAAAAGATAGAGGGGTCCATTCCGGACCCCTCTATCTTTTATATTATGGAATCAGGGCAAAGGGGGCGGCGGCCCCTGCCTTCGGGGCCGGTTTCCGGAAGCTTCTTGATCCCCCGTCCGGCTGTCCCACCAGGCCCACAGCAACAGCAGGATAGGGAGCGCTGTTCCGCACAGAATAATCCTCAGGGCCAGGAGAAAATCCTTTCCCACAAACATCCAGGCCACAACACCGCCATACAGCAGGGGGACGATTCCGTCCAGATACCAATCCCTGCGCCCTTTGCGGCCCATCCAGGCCTGAAGCAGCACGGCAGCCAGGGCAATGACATAGATATTCCAGGCAACCATGGCAGAACTCACTCCTTACTCCAGATTCAGCTTGTGCTTCAAGATCCAGCTGGTTCCCAGGAACATGAGTATGGCGGGGACCAGCAGGAGCAGGATCCCCGTCCAGAAGGGGATATGTCCGCCCCACACAGCGATATGCTCCAGAACGCTCATAGCGCCCAGCTGGTGCAATACACGGAAGACCAGATCGCCCACGATGTCAATGACAAAAAAGGCCGCCACACTCATCACGACCCGGTGCTTATGGAACAGGTGCCCGATGGCCATGGACAGGTAGAGCCATGTGAACGCCACAGCGAACATGGTCAGCAGCAGCAGACAGAACTCCGCAAAATACAGGACAGCGTCCGGGTTTTCCCGGATGCCCCACATGATTCTCTGCCACAGCTCCAAGTCAAAGACGTCGTCCCACTCCAGGGGCACCATCAGGAACAGGGCGGCGATGCCCACCACGCCGTTGACTACGGTAGTGACCAGGGCACAGATCAGTTTGGATAGTACCAGCTGCCAGGAACGGACGGGCAGTGTGTGCATGAGATAGCCCTCATCCCCAAGCAGCCCCCTGTAAAACCGGGTGAGGACAAACATGACGGATACGACCACCATGGCAAAGCACACGCCGCTGAACAGGCTGATGGAGATTATGGCCATCCACTCGCCAAAGGCGCTTCCGCCGGGGTTATCAGCCCCAAACATGGTAAAGCGATTGATGAACGCCAGGATCAGCGCCGCTGGCCAAACGATGGAAAACTGCTTCCACATAGAGCGAAAGTCATATTTCAAAAGCTTCCAAAGCATTAGAATTCCCCTCCTTCCATGGGCTGGGCACGAAAGACTTCCCGGAACAGGGCATCCACACTTTTCCCTTCCTTCTCCCGGATATCATCAATCGTCTCATGGAGCATAATCCGTCCGTTTTTCAGAAAAACAGCCTCGTCCAGTACCTTTTCAATATCGGCAATCAAATGGGTGGAGATGAGAACGGTGCCCTCCTCGTTGTAATTGGTCAAAATGGTACGGAGGATAAAGTCCCGGGCAGCCGGGTCCACCCCGGCGATGGGCTCGTCCAGCAGGTACAGCTGGGCCTTCCGGGCCATGACCAGCACCAGCTGGACCTTTTCCTTGGTGCCTTTGGACATGGATTTCAGCTTGTCTCTGGGCTCCACCCCCAGGCTTTTGCACATAGCCAGGGCCTTATCATAGTCAAAATCCCGGTAGAAGTCCCGGAACAGATCAAACAGGTCGGTGGCTTTCATCCAGTTGGAAAAATACATCCGGTCGGGCAGATAGCTGACGGCGGCCTTGGTATCCGGGCCGATCTTCATACCGTTGACGGCCAGCTCTCCGTAGGTGGGCTGGAGCAGGCCGCACAGCAGCTTGATCAGTGTGGTCTTTCCGCTGCCGTTGGGCCCCAGCAGCCCCACGATGCGGCCACGGCCCACGGACAGGTCCACCCCATCCAGGGCAATTTTCCGGCCGTAGGCCTTGGACAGCCCCCGGCACTCAATGAGCAGTTCGTTCATTCCATATCCTCCTCTAACAGAGCCCCAGCCTGGCTCCGGGTGTAGCCCAGCTCGGCCATGGCGTCAAAATACTGGTTGATGATCTCCCGGGCTGAGGTCCGGCGGACGGCATCCAAAACCCCAGTGTCCTGGGTCACCAGCCGTCCGGCGGTACGGTCGGCCTTTGTCAAGCCGTCCTGCTCCAGCTGGGCCAGGGCCCGCTGCATGGTGTTGGGGTTGACCCCCGCCTCTCCGGCCAGCTCCCGCACCGGGGGCAGCCTGCTCCCGGGGGGATAGACCCCCGTGATGATCCGCCGGGTCATCTGTTCCGCCAGCTGGAGCCAGATGGGCCGGTCGTCGGTGAGCTTCCATTCCATGTCCGCCCCTCCCTTGTATTATTGTATTATGCAATTAATACAATAATACATCTTGGACCGTTTGTCAAGACCTGAATTACATTATTTTTAGAGGGGCGGCCTGTTGGCAAATGTGCGGTAGCTTTGTCCTCTAAATATGTGTAAGATGGCCAAATATGCTTATATGCATTGACTAATATATATAAGCATTGCATAATAAAATATACATGATTAATCGGAGAACCCCTGCATCCCGGGGCAGAGAAAGGAGGCGTCTCATGGACAAAGAAGAGCTGCCGCGCAAAACGGGTGCGGCCGGCCCCGGCGGGGACAAGCAACCTCTCTGGGTCAATGTCTCCACGGTCCTTTTTGTGCTTCTTATCCTCAGCCCGATCATTTCCGCCGTGTATCACCGCGTCGTCTACCTGCCCCAACCGGCATATACCGTGAAAACCTATGAGAAGCTGTATGACGCGTGCGCGCCATACCAGATGTATTTGCCGGAAGCAGACGCGTTGCCCGCTCAGGAATATACATATACGGTGTACTTGGCCACAAATCAGCGGCGGAGTCAGCCCACCGGATATTCCATTGATTGTGCCGCCTCCCTAGTAAATGATTACCCTATGCTCCATTATCAGGTGAGCTGCGGCAGCCTCCTTGATCAGGAGCCTTACCCGGAATATATAGAGACGCGGAATGGAATTCCAATCTATGGCAGGTTTCAGCGGGTATTTGACACAGACGACAACCCGAATTGGGCGTACTGTGACGAATATTTTCTACAATTTGTGCTGGAAGAACATAAATACACGGCCGGTGTCCAGCTGTGTGATTCCGAAGAGGACAGGCGCGAGGCGCTGGAAAAACAGATGATCGTCATAGCGCGTTCTATCATTGACCAAAGCGTTATGGCAGAATGAAAGGAGCGGACCCGATGAAAAAAATGATTTCTCTGTCGCTTTCCATTCTGATCCTATCCACAATTTGCCTGTCCGGATGTGCACATGGCGGTAAAACGGCGCAAACGAGCCGCATTCCCTCCCCGGCTGAACTCCAGGAGCAGTATGAGGCCCTTGCGGCGGCCCAAGCTCTGAACGATTTTTCCAGCCTGTCCGCAGAAGTGTCAGATCCCATTTTGTATGTGGGCGTCGTGGCCGGCATTGCCCAGGCCAGTGACGACTTGTCCGTTTTGGCGGGCGCTTCTGAGATGATTCTCGCTGATGCGGGACTTTTCTTCCAAACCGCCCCCTGACCTGGTCGATTATTTTGTCCGTCACAGCAGTCAAAGCGGGGCCGGGGCACTAAAAGAGGAGGTTCCCTATGATTGAGCGCGTCTGGAGCAAGGCCTATTACTTTATCCCTCCCATCCTATATACAATATTTTTCGGCTTTCTCATTTTAGATGGCAACGACTTTTCTGAGGTAATCGCAACAATCCGTGGCGCGGATCCTTGGGTTTTCGTCTATGCGGCCATGTCTTCCCTGGGCAGCCTGCTCCTGATGTGCGGCCAGTTCTGGGGGGCGGCGTTCGGGCTGCTGTGCGGGGCCGGTTTCATATGGGAGGGCGTTCAGGACCCTCTGGCGGCGGAAATCTTGTTTTATTTCGCCGCCTTCTGGATCGTCTTTTATCTGGTTTTTGGCGTCAAGGTCTACCGCAGGCGCAGGAGGCAGCGGGGCCGGTCCGTCCCAGATCGGGCAAAAGGTGTAAAAAAATTGTGAACCCCCTTGCTTTTTCTCTCCCACTGCGCTATCATAACGTTAGCACTCGATCAAAAAGAGTGCTAACGTTATTGTTTTCAATACACTTTAAATATACGGAGGCTTGAGAAATTATGGCAAAGAAGCAGTTTAAGGCGGAATCCAAGCGCCTGCTGGACCTGATGGTCAATTCCATCTACACCCACAAGGAGATCTTCCTCCGGGAGCTGATCTCCAACGCCAGTGATGCGGAGGACAAGCTGGCCTACAAGTCCCTCACCGATGACGGGGTAGATGTAAACCGGAAGGACCTGAAGATTACCATTATTCCCGACAAGGAGATGCGTACCCTCACCCTGTCCGACAACGGCGTGGGCATGTCCAGGGAGGAGCTGGAGTCCAACCTGGGCACCATTGCCCGCAGCGGTTCCGGCCAGTTCAAGGCCGGCCTCAGTGAGGACGACAAGGCGGCTGAAAAAATTGATGTCATCGGCCAGTTCGGCGTGGGCTTTTACTCCGCCTTCATGGTGGCGGACCGGGTCACTGTGATCTCCAAGGCCTGGGGCAGCGACGAGGCCTGGATGTGGCAGTCCGACGGGGCCGACGGCTACACCGTCACCCAGTGCGAAAAGGACGCCCCCGGCACCGACATCATCATGCACATCAAGGCCAACGCCGACGAGGAGAACTACGACCAGTATCTTGAGACCTATAAATTACAGGAACTGATTAAAAAGTACTCCGACTATATCCGCTACCCCATCGTCATGGAGGTGGAGGACTACCGGCAGAAGGACAAGCCCGAGGACGCCGGCGAGGACTACAAGCCTGAGTGGGAGACGGTGAAGGAGTGGAAGACCATCAACTCCATGGTCCCCCTGTGGCAGCGGCAGAAGTCCAAGGTGAAGCCCGAGGAGTACAACGCCTTCTATAAGGAGAAGTTTGGAGACTGGCAGGACCCCCTGGCCGTTATCCACACCAGCGCCGAGGGAGCGGTGACCTATAAGGCCATGCTGTATATCCCGGAAAAGACTCCTTACGACTTCTATACCCGGGAGTACCAGAAGGGGCTGCAGCTGTACTCCTCCGGCGTGATGATTATGGACAAGTGCGCCGATCTGCTCCCCGACTGTTTCCGCTTTGTCAAAGGCGTGGTGGATTCCCCTGACTTCTCCCTGAATATCAGCCGGGAGATCCTCCAGCACGACCGGCAGCTGAAGGTGATTGCCGCCGCCCTGGAGAAGAAGATCAAAGGCGAGCTGCTGAAGATGGAGAAGGACGATCGGGAGAAGTACGAAAAGTTCTGGACGGCCTTCGGCGCCCAGCTGAAATACGGCGTGGTGGCCGACTACGGCGCCAAAAAGGAGCTGCTCCAGGACCTGCTCCTGTTCTGGTCCTCCAAGGAGGGGGCCAACACCACCCTGGCCGCCTACAAGGACCGGATGCCCGAGGACCAGCCCTATTACTACTATGCCTGCGGCGAGAGCGTGGACAAGATTGCCAAGCTGCCCCAGGTGGAGCGGATCCTGGACAAGGGCTATGAGATTCTGTACTGCACCGAGGACGTGGACGACTTTGTGATGAAGGCCCTGGGGGAGATGGACGGGAAGAAATTCAAGTCCGTCTCCGAGGAGGACGCCCTGCCCCAGACCGAGGAGGAGAAGAAGGCGGCCGAGGAGAAGGCGGAGTCTGGCAAACCCGTGCTGGAGGCCGTGAAGGAGGCTCTGGGCGACCAGGTGAAGGAGGTCCGTGTATCCGCCATCCTGAAATCTGCCGCCTGCTGCCTGTCCGCCGACGGCCCCGTCTCCCTGGAGATGGAGAAGTATATGAGCAAGCTGGAGGGCGGAGATCACATGAAGGCCGACCGGGTGTTGGAGCTCAATCCCGATTCCGCCCCCTTCGCCGCCCTGCAAAAGGCGGTGGACGCCGGGGACAAGGACACCGTTAACAAATATGCCAAGCTGCTCTACGGCCAAGCCATTCTTTTGGCGGGCCTGCCCCTGGAGGACCCGGCGGAGTATGCCGGTCTGGTGTGCTCTTTGATGGTATAACCCAACAAACCCAGAGACGGCTCTCCGCCTCTGGGTTTCCAATATGTTCCGTGCTTTGCGGACAACTGCCTGCACAGGAGTTTCTTTATGGATATTTTAGTCACCGTAGACCGCAATTATCTCCGGCCGCTGGCCGTTATGCTGAAAAGCCTGGCGCTCCACCACCGGCATACGCCGGTGCGGGTATTTGTGCTGAACCGTGCTCTGCTGCCGGAGGACTTTGAAAAACTGGGCCGGGCGGTCAATGAGCCGAAGCTAACGCTGGTCAATCTTCCGGCGGGAGGCTCCCTCTTGTCTGGGGCCCCCACCACCGACCGCTATCCGCTGGAGATGTACGACCGCATTTTTGCCGCCCGATATTTGCCACAGAGTCTGGAGCGGGTCCTCTATCTGGACCCGGATCTGGTGGTCACCGGGCCGCTGGACGATTTGTGGGAGCTGGATTTGGAGGAGAGCTGGTTTGGGGCGGCCAGCCATGTGGCCCGGGGGCTGGAGCGGTTCAATGCCATCCGCCTGCAGTCTGAGACGCCGGGGCCCTATATCAACTCCGGGGTGCTGCTGATGAATCTGCCCCTTCTGCGCGAAAAACAGACTGTTCAGCCGGTGCTGGACTATGTGGCAGAACACCGCCTCACCCTCTTTTTGCCGGACCAGGACATCATCAGCGCCCTGTATGGAGATAAAATTCTCCGCCTGAACCCATACCGCTACAATATGACTGAGCGGCTGTTTACCGCCGCCGCTGTCAATCCCCTGTGGAATCTGGACCTGGACTGGGTGCGGACGAACAGCCGGATTATCCATTACTGCGGACGTAACAAGCCCTGGAAGGACAACTACCTGGGCAGACTGGACTGCTTTTATCAGGAGTATGTCCGACAGGTCGGTCCATTTTGATGCCCCCGCTGCTTGGGCGGCTTTCTCACCATTTCCTCTTGCCAAATGGATGGAAAACAACTACAATAAAAGGGTATGGATCACCCCGCCGTCCTATGGCAGTCCCGGCATACCGCTGGCTGCCCAGAGCCTATTTTAGGTGGCGGGATGAAGGAGATCTGCCATGTATTTTGTCGATTATCACAGCCACACCCGCTGTTCTCCGGACAGCACCGCACGGCTGGAGGACATGGCCGCCGCCGCCCGTCAAGCAGGTCTGTCGGAGCTGTGCACCACAGACCACTGTGATTTGCAGCTGGAGGATGGAAGTCCGCTGAAGTCCTGGGACTGGACCGCTGTCCGTCAGCAGTTTGACCGGGCGGCAAGCCGGTTCTGCCGGTCGGATTTCCGGCTTCTTTTGGGGGTGGAGCTGGGCGGCGCTCAGACCAATCCCCGCCAGGCCGGGGAAATTCTTTCCGGGGCCCCTTTGGATTTTGTCATCGGCTCTGTTCACAACATGAGCCCCGCCGCCGGAGGTTTGGACCTCTCCACCCTGGATTACTCTACGGAAGAGGTGTGCCGCCGGGTGCTGGAGGACTATATGTCCTGTCTGCTGGACCTGGCGCCCCTCCCCTGTTATGACTCCCTGGGGCATATCATTTATCCCCTGCGGTATATCAACGGACGGGCCGGCTTTTCCTTTACCCTGGAGCCCTGGGCAGACCAGATGGATCAGGTACTCCGTACCGTGATCGAGACGGGCCGCTCCATGGAGGTAAATACCCATGGAGGGAAGGAAATTCAGGAGTGGCGGCCTGTTCTGGAGCGGTATCGCGCTTTGGGGGGAGAATATATCACGGTGGGTGCCGACGCCCACAGCCCCCTGCGGGTGGGCCGGGGTATTCAGCAGGCAATGGAACTTTTGCGCGACACGGGGTTTCGCTGGCTGACGGTTTACCGCCAGCGTATACCGGAGCAAATAAAACTATAACAACGTTTGGGAGGCATCATTATGATTGCAATCGCTTCTGACCACGGAGGATACGCCCTGAAGGAACATATCAAAGCCTATTTGGCGGCGAAAGGCATCACCTGTCAGGATTTCGGCACCAACAGCGCCGAGAGCTGCGACTACCCCATTTTCGGCAAGGCTGCCGCAGAGGCCGTCGCATCCGGCGCATGTGAGAAGGGCATTGTCATCTGCACCACCGGTATTGGGATTTCCATCACCGCCAATAAGGTAAAAGGTATCCGCTGTGCTCTGTGTGCCGACTCCCTGTCCGCCGAGCTGACCCGCCGCCACAATAACGCCAACATGCTGGCTATGGGCGCCGGTATCATTGGACCAAATTTGGCTGAGCGCATTGTGGACACGTTCCTGACTACGGAGTTTGAAGGCGGCCGCCATGAGCGCCGGGTGAACCTGATTTCTGATATGGAAAAATAGGGTTAAAAGAAAAGCGGTCTGCCCTTACAGGGCAGACCGCTTTTACATTTGGGCAAACTTGTACTGTAGTTTCCAGAAAATGTATGAAACCGTCCTACTCCAGGGCGGTTTCTCCTGTTTTATAGAGAGATAAATTTTCTCTCACAGGGGGGCACACTGGATGTGCCCGTTGAAGGGGCGGTCTTTTATGTTTGGGGGCAGGCCCCTGCCCTGCCACACCAACCAGCACAAGCCGCCCGGAGGGCGGCGCCCAAACGCGGGCCCGGCGAAGTGGGTCGCGTTTGGAGAGGAGGAGCAAGGGAGCGCAATGCAGTTTTCGCCGCAAGGCGGAACCGGAATGAAGCGGACTTTGCACAGAAAACGGCCGCCCGGAGGGCGGCGCCCAAACTCGGGCCCAGCGGAGCGGGCCGCGTTTGGAGAGGAGGAGCAAGGGAGCGCAATGCAGTTTTCGCCGCAAGGCGGAACCGGAATGAAGCGGACTTTGCTCCGACGACGAGAGGGAGGAAAAAGAATGGCAAGCAATCACACAAGCAATTACCAGCTGAATCAATGGGAGCCGGAGGACAAGGTGCTCCGCACCGAATTCAACGAGGACAATCTGAAAATTGATGAAGCGCTGGCAGGGCTCGTAGCGGAGAAAGCAAGCGCTTCAGAACTGACTGCAGTGGCCGCCACGGTGCCTAAGATTGTGACTGGGACCTATACAGGAGACGGTGGGGCCAGCCGAATTATCAATGTGGGTTTTCGGCCCAAGGCGGTGCTGTTGTTTCATCAAAGTGGCCGGACCGGCTACCAAAACAATGATTTTATCTGCATGGGCGGTCTGATTTTGGATGGATTTCCCTTAAAAGCAATCAGCCAATTCGGTGATGCCGTAGGTGGCGAAATCTGTTCTTCCGGGTTTACAGTTAAGGTATTCCGAAATGCAAGTGAATACCTGGATGTGCGCACCAACCAGTCGGAGGAGATTTATTATTATGTAGCGCTTAGATAAAGCTCCAGAGACCCATCCTTTGGCACAAAAAGACATATGGGCGTCAGAAGCAAATTCCCATGAGGAAACCCCCGGGCCTTTCGGCCCGGGGGTTGAATCAAAGAAATAGCTGAGAAAATACTTAACCAATAGTCAGAGTGGTGACAGTCACGTCATTCGCAGGCATAGTAAAAGTCACAGTGATCACACCCTGAACCGGAGCAACAGGGGCGGTAGTCTGGGTGTAATAATCGGCGATAGCAGCATCATATGCGGTCTGAATCTGATAATTGCTACCGACCTTCACGTAAATAGTAGCATTCGCGGCAGCCGCTGCAAAGGTATCAGCGTCGGTAATGCTGCTATCCTTAGTGTACTGAGCCACAACCTCGGTCACACCAGCCTTGGTAACAGTAGCTACGGCCTCGGCGGGGAGGTTGGTGCCAGTGGCAGTAATCTTGGCGGTAGTAGCCAGATTAGCACCGGTGCTCTGGGTAAAGGTCAGGGTGACGGTATCACCAGCCTTGGCCTTAGTCTCGCCAGACACGGTGTAGCCAGTTACAGTCCCCTTGGCGTCATACTGAGTATTGGCGGCGTCAGAGACATTGATGGTGTAGGTCATGCCGTCCAGCACGAGGGTGTAGGTCATGCCACTACCAGAGAAGCGATCGCCGCGGCTGGGATCCCAGGTGCCGCCCAGCTTGCTGACCACATCATCACGGATGGAGGAAGCGTCGGGCATAGAGTTACCCTTGGCAATTGCGTAGGTGACAGTAGTACCACTCACAGTAACCTCGTTGTTGGTGACAGGAGTCACGGGAGGCACGGTGCTACCGCCGGAGTAGGGAACCACGACCAGAACACTCTCGGCCACAGGGGCGTCGTCGGTGTCATCGCCCACGGTCATCACATACACGCCGGTACGGTCGGGCAGATCGGTCTCCACATCGTCGATATCGCCGGTGCGGATGGTGTCCACGTCGCCGTTGGACTTCAGCTCGATGACTACAAAGACGGTGTCATCATTGTACGCATAGGTCATCTTGGACTGGCCGCCGAAGGTAATGCCATACTTCAGGGTCAGAACACCGTTCTTAGCGGCGGTGGCATAGTTGGCGGCGCTGCTGCCGGCGTTGCCGGTCAGAGCAAACAGACGGCTCCAAGTGGTGATGTAGTCATCACCGTCACGGTTGCTGATCTTATACAGGCCCTTGGAGGCGCCGTTGGCAACGGTGGAGCTGGCAGTATAGGCGTCGTCGATCTTCTCACCCTTCACGTTGTAGGCGTCGGTGAAGCGGTAGACGGTCTTGTTGTTCTTGTCCTTCTCGGCCTCATAGCCGGTGCCCTTCAGAATGATGTAGTCGTCATCCTCAGCGGTGCCGGACATCTGGCTGCCGTACAGG